>Ga0182030_10003740_pt1 | contig 32536 bp, 37 predicted proteins | sample 812S3MmetaG_FD_121299 | JGI IMG/M metagenome (GOLD analysis project Ga0182030, IMG submission 121299) | Permafrost microbial communities from Stordalen Mire, Sweden - 812S3M metaG (Illumina Assembly) | ecosystem: Environmental > Terrestrial > Soil > Wetlands > Permafrost | place: Sweden... | reverse complement strand
GTAGGCCTGAACTCCCATGGAGAACCTTTCGTTTCGAGTCCCTCCATATTGCCCGATGTTGCTCGTCGGGCGCTAATCGTCACGCCAACGCTTTCCCATGTGCCACTGAAAGCAGTAGTCGCATCGGTAGGTATCGAGGTCGACGCCGTTGAGTGTCCACGCCAATTGTGCGGCACTCTGCGCTTCGCTCTGGGTTCGGTAGGCGTTCTTGGGCAGGCCTTCTCGAGTGAAGTGCGACGCCACGCGGCCGACCGGTTTCGTAGGTGGCGTTCGCCGGCGACGTTTCATGGTTCATTGAGGTTACCCACGTCGGTACTCTTAGGAACGTGAGCAGCCAGATGCAGACCGAGCTCGTCGTCACATCGACGACGCAAGTGGACGAGGGCGATCACGAGCGTTTCACGCATATCGTCCTCGAGGGCTACACCCCCAAGGACGGTGAGTTCGTCCCGCTCGACAATTCGGTCGTCGGCGCGATGATCAACGCCACCCCGGTGCGTGCGCTGTGCGGCAAGGTGTGGGTGCCTGGTCGCGATCCCCAGAAGTACCCACTCTGTCCGACGTGCAAGGAGATCGCCGAGTCGATGGGTTGGTCGCTGCCCGCGAGTTGAGGTTCGTTGCTGGCGACGCACGTAGGCTCACGACCTATGAAAACCATTCTCTTTCTCGTGGGATCGCTCCGCGTTGCGTCAATGAATCGACGGATCTCTTTGATCGCCGAGCGAATGTTGCCCGAGGGATACGAGGCGTCACGATTTGACCTCATCGACGTACCGATCTTCAACGCGGACCTGCGGGCCGAGCGCACACCGGAATCGGTGAGCGCTCTTCGCGGCGCCATCGCGCAAGCCGATGGTGTCTTTTGGACGTCGCCCGAATACAACTTCGCAATTCCGAGCGTGGTGAAGAACGCCATTGACTGGGCCTGTCGCCCGATGTTGCCACGCAACCCGATCGTCGGTAAGCCAATGAACGTGGTGGTCGCGACGGAGTCCCCTTCCTACGGGGCGCGTTCTCTCGCCGACATCAAGCGAATCTGGGGAAACTGCGCGGGTGTTCCCGTCGGCTTCGATTACGTGGTGCACGAAGCGCCCGGCAAGTTCATGCTGGAAGAGGGCGTGGAAACAGTCGAACCCGTGACTCGTAAGCAACTACAACTGAACGTCGACAATCTCGTGCGAGCGATCGACGCGGACGTCGGTGCGGTGGCCTTGGCGAATTGGGACGCGTGGGTGGAGTCGATGTCGTCATGACCCGAGCGCTCGTACTTCGACACCACAAAGAAGACCACTCCGGACTGATAGGCGAGGCCCTCGAAGCGAGGGGTTACGAGATCGACCTGCGAATGATGGACGAGTCGAGCGTGACGCCGTCGCTCGACGGCTACGACATCTTTGTCATCCTCGGCTCCAAGAGTGCCGTGTACGACAAGGAAGTCGAGGCGGCGTGGTTCGGTCGTGAGATGGAACTCATCGCCGAAGCGGGGCGTCGTGACCTGCCGATCTTCGGTATCTGTTTCGGCGCGCAGGCGCTCTGTCTTTTTCACGGTGGCGTCGTCGAGCGCTCACGTGAACCGGAAATTGGTTGGTACGAGATAGAGGCCGTCAACGGTTCGCGGCTGTCCAGTGGTCCTTGGTTCGAGTTTCATTTCGACCGTTGCAGGTTGCCCGACGGCGCCGAGCTATGGGCGACCTCTCCGCGATCGATTCAGGCCTTCGCGGTGGGAAGGAACGTCGGCGTCCAGTTCCATCCCGAGGTCGATCACGTGCAACTCGCGGACTGGTTCGCCGGTGGCGTCGAGGAGGCCCGCAACTTCGGAGTCGACACCGACGCGCTCTTGGCCGAAACGAGGCGCGAGACGCCGGCCGCTCGCGTGCGAGCGGCCGAGCTCGTCGACCTCTTTCTCTCGCACATCGAGGCGTAGGCGGAGTCGGACGCCGACGATGAACAGCCGTAGGTGCGACTGCACCAAAGGTTGAAGAAATTCTCCGTCAGTAGGCTGCAGTGGTGAAGAACGAGATAGTTGACCAGATTGTCGGGCCGATACGCGTCGAGCGTCCGGCGACTGGCGGTGGCGTCGGGCGCACTGACGACGGTCGAGTTATCTTCGTGCGCCACTCGTTGCCGGGCGAACTGGTGATGGTCGAGGTGACCGATCAAGCGACCAGTTTTTCTCGCGGTGACGCGGTGGAGGTGCTCGAAGCCAGTCCCGAGCGCGTGACGCCTCCGTGTCCCTACGCCCATCCGGGCGGCTGTGGTGGCTGTGACCTCCAGCACGCCTCGTATTCGGCGCAACGTTCGTGGAAGTCGGCGTTGGTTGGCGAACACCTGAAACGCATCGCCGGCGTTGAACGCGACGTCACGTTGATCCAGCCGAGCGGTGACCCAAAGGCGTCGCGGACGCGACTTCGTTGTGCGGTCAACGAGGAGGGCCAACTCTGTCTGCGAGCGGCGCGTTCGCACGACCTCATCGCGATCGACCGCTGCTGGGTGGCGAATGCCGCCTTTGCGCCCGCCTTCGCCACGTCGTGGGACGGGGCCCAGGAGGTCGAACTACGCGGTATCGGAGCGGGCGAGCCGTTCGCCGTCGTTCGTCGCGACACCGATCGCGGGACCCTCTACGAGGTCTGTTCGCTACGCGGGGAACCGCTCGAGCCCTCCACGCAGTCGCGAGTCGACGTCAATGGTCACGTCTTCTCGGTCGGTCCGCGATCGTTCTGGCAGTCGCACCGCGCCGCGCCCGGGCTGTTGTTGGACACGGTCCTCTCGTTCGGCGACGCCAAGGAGGGGGAGCACGTCGCTGATCTCTTCAGCGGCGTCGGGCTCTTCGCGGTGCCGATGGGCAAAGCCGTCGGACCGGGCGGGAGAGTGACGGCCGTTGAATCGTCGCCGTACGCGGTGCGTGACGCGCGACAGAACGCCGAAGGACTTCGCAACGTCAAGGTTCGCGAGTGGTCGGTAGCGCCGAGGGCCGTCAATGACTCGGTGGGCGAGGGGGACCTGGTCGTGATGGACCCGCCCAGGGGCGGCCTCGCCAAGGGAGTTCCCGAGGCCCTGATTCGCCGCCGCCCTCGACGGTTGGTCTACGTATCGTGTGATGCGGCGACCTTTGCTCGAGACCTCAAAGCGCTTCGGGCGGGGGGCTACGAAATCGGTGAATTCGCCGTATTTGACCTCTTTCCCATGACCGAGCATGTGGAACTTGTCGCAAGCCTTGACTTGACGCCCTAGAGGGGGGAGAGTTTGAGGGAGGGCGAGATGACCTCGACCCTCTTGAGGGGGTTGAGCATGTCATTCAAGTTGGACCATCACCACCGAATCACAGCTCAGAAGATTTTCACTCATCCGCTCTGCCACAACATTCAGTGGCACGATGTCGCGTCGCTCCTCGGCCGATTCGGTGAGGTGTACGAGACGCATCGCGGCAATTGGGCGGTGATGATTGACGGAGAGTCGACGTCGTTCGGCTCGACACGCACTCGCGATCTGACCGAGGATCAAGTCGTCAAGGTTCGCCACTTCTTGCGCTCCATCGGCCTCACGAAGGATCTCTTAAAGGCGGCGTAACCCACTCGCCTGTACCGTGGTGGGTCGTGGCCGCCAAACCCCTTCTCCTCGTGCCACCATCGGAGGCGAAGACGCCCGGTGGCTCGCGGTCTGCTGCAGCGAAGGGCGTCTTTGACGAAATCTTGGCCGACGACCGCCTCGAAGTGATCGCCACTCTGGCCGCAACCCTCAAGGGAGCGCCGCTTCGCCGAAGAGAGATCCTCTTGAACGCGAGAGGGCCGTTGATGGACCGAGCATTGGTCGCCACCCAAGAACTCGCCGCGGGCACCGCACCACTGCGCCCGGCGTGGAAGCGCTTCAGCGGGGTCGTGTGGACACACCTTGATCCGGCGTCGCTGTTGCCGTCATCGCGCAAGCGACTTCTCATCCCCTCGAGTGTGTACGGACTCACGACGGGGGAGGACCGGATCGCCGACTTTCGCTTGAAGATGAACGTCGGTGTGGGGTCGCTTGGGACCATGGCGACGTTCTGGCGGACGCGGCTCACGCCCGTCCTCGCCTCGCACGTGAAAACGGCTCCCCTCGTCAGCCTGCTGCCCAAGGAGCACGAAATGGCCATTGACCTCAATGCACTCAGCAAGACGCGCACGGTGGTGCGGGTGGTCTTTAGCGACGATGGGGGAAGTGCCACGGTCGGACATGACGCCAAGGCGGTCAAGGGCGTTCTGGCGAGAGCGTTGCTCGTCGAGGGTCTCGGGGTGCTCTCAACCTTCGAATGGCACGGTTGGACGGCGGAGGACCGTGACGGTGTCTCGCACATCGTGGCGCCCTAACGACACGTCGGCGTTGTGAACGTGGGATTTATCAGGGATTACAGGAATTTTTACGAATGACTTGACTTTGACATCATTGTGATGTTACTTTGACATCATGTTGATATCAGAACTGCTCGATGCAATCCGACGGGATTTTGAATCCTTGGGGCAACTCGGTGGGGCAGAGACGGCAGAGATCGCCAATCGCCTGAGCGCCGCGGTCGAGCCCGCACTCCGAGCGCACTTCCTCGACGCGGTGAACAACCTCGTCCAGGAGTTCAATCTTCAAGACAGCGTGGCGCTGACGCTCAACTTAGAAGGCGACCAGATTCGAATGACGCGCGTTGTCGCGGCCGAGCCCGACGTCGCCGCGCCGACGCCCAGTGACTACTCGGCTCGCATCGCCTTACGTCTGAGCGACGGCCTCAAAGAGGACATCGAGAACCTCGCCACCGACGTCGGTTCATCAGTCAATTCGTGGATCGTTCGAACACTCGAGCGTTCAGTCCGCGTCGACCCCACCGATTTCTCGCCCCGCAACCCTCGCCAACTTCGCGGCAAGGGCCGCGCCTAATCGATCATGGAAGGTATCGCATGAAATTCACTATCAAAGCTGACCAGCCGTCTGGCGCGGGGAAGTCTCGGCCACACTCGTCAAGCGACACCGAGCGCGTTGAAACCTTCGACTGCTCCGGTCCCGTGAAGGTGCAGATCACGACGAGCAGCGGTGACGTTACGATCGGCGCATCTGAGACTTCCACCATCGAAGTCATCCTGAGCGTCAAGGATTCAACGATGGCGTACCTGCTCGACGAAGCGACCGTGAAGTTCGACGCGCAATCGCGGGTGCTCGAGGTCCGGTCACGAACGCACGACGGTACCAGCGGACTTCGCGGTCTGAAGTCGGTGATCCGTCACAGCAACTGGTTCGACTTCGGTGGTTCAGACCCCGACGTGCACATCGCGCTACCTGAAGGATCGTCGATCGAGGTGGCCACAGCCTCGGGCGAGACCGAAGTCATTGGCAACCTGGCCAAGGCGTCCGTCACGACTGCGTCGGGCGGCGTGCGGGTCAACGACGAAGTTGGCTCCCTGGATATGAAGACCGCTTCGGGCGATGTACGGACCGGCACTGTTCGCGAAAGCCTCACGTGCCACAGCGCATCGGGGAACGTGCGCTGTGAAGGAGCAGGAGCGAAGACCAAGATCCGAACGGCTTCGGGCACCGTCAGAGTGACGGCGGAAGTTCCCTCGGAGATCTCGATTCAAACCGTCTCAGGGAATGTGAACGTTACCGTCGCGCGCGGACTCGAAGTGGACGTCGACGCGACCTCGATCTCGGGCCGCCTTTCGTCGACGATGCCTCTCGATTCGGCGGAGGGCGGCCCGAGCAGTGGCGACGTCGTCTCCATCAGTGCGAAGACGGTCTCGGGCAACGTCACGATCGACTCGTCCAACTAGCGCATCACTTAATGGGAGGTGTCCTCATGACCAGCATGCTCAGCCGGTTCGAGCTGGAAAGTGGAATGGGTCAGGTCGAAGTGACCGGACAGGCAGTCTTGAAGTTGGTCGAGAATCCGTGGCGCGTGGCCGTTGGAGAAGCAGGCGTCGTCAATGACAACGTGCGCCGAAAGCGCCGGAAGGCTCGACATGACAACCCACGCGTGCAGATCGTGGATGCCGACCACGTGCTCCACCGACAGGAAATGCTCATGGACCTCGGTGAGATCTATGCCCGGAGGCGCCGCTTCTAACAAGACACGTCCCGAGTTCTTCAAGAGTCCCCATGAAGTCCGCAACATCAATAGGACGACGAGCAGCGACGCAATCGAGTCAGCACGTCGATAGCCGGTGGTCACGATCAGGATGCCCGCCAGCAATGTCCCGATGAAGGCCCAGAGGTCGCTGAGCAGATGGCCCATGACGCCCGCGATATTGAGACTCGACTGGTTCGCGCGAGCGACGGCCAGTGATGCGATGACATTGACCGCGATGCCGAACGCGGCCACGACGATCATCGCCGAACCTCGAACGTGCTGAGGGTGGATCAAGCGAAGGATCGCTTCGATCGCGACGACGATGGAGATGACGAGCAGCGTGATGCCGTTCGTCGCGGCGGAGAGGATCTCCGCCCGCTTGAAACCAAATGTCCATTGCGCGGAGACCGGCTTCAGACCGAGTCGAATGACCCAGATGGAAAGGGCGAGTGCGCCAGCGTCGGTCAACATGTGACCGGCATCGGCCAGCAGTGTCAGTGAGTGCGTGAGAAAGCCAACAATGACTTCGCCGACCATGAACGCAACGATGATGGCGAGCGCCAATGCCAGCAGACGTTGATCCGAGGCGTGATCGACATCGTGGGAGTGTCCGGGTTCGTGGCGTCGCGCGGAGCGATTCGAGTTGTGCTCGTCGGCGTGGTCTTCGTGCATGGTGGTCCTGCCCAGATTGTCACATGTGGTGGTCGCACCGTCGCGAGACCAGTACTGCGACTCGACGAACGAAGAACTGACGGATGAGGGCGCGTCTACGCGGTGGATCGTTGGTGGTGCGCCCGCGTCACGTTGAGCGCGCTGCCCATGGTGAACCATTCGATCTGCTCTTGTGTGCACGTATGAGAGCACGTGAACTCAGTGATGCTGCCATCGCGACGCGTGACCGAGCAACGCACGTCGCGCCCTGGGGCCAACGTCGCCAAACCGATCACGCCAATTCGATCGTCCTCTCGGATGAGGTCGTACGTCGTGGGATCGCAGAAGGTCAGTGCGAGCACACCCTGCTTCTTCAGATTGGTCTCGAAGATTCGTGCGAACGACCTGGCGATCGCCACCTTTCCGCCGCGAAAGCGCGGCTCCATCGCCGCGAGTTCCCTCGATGAACCTTCGCCAATATTCGCGTCTCCGATGAAGCACCATGTGACGTCCCTTTCGCAGAGGCGCCTGGCAATCTCGGGGAACGGTCGTACGGCGCCGTCGAGGGGATCTCGACCTTCACCAACGGCTCCGCTGAAGGCGTTGACCAGGCCAAGAAAGAGATTGTCCGATATGTGTTCGAGGTGTCCGCGGTAGGCCAACCACTTCCCGGCGGCAGAGATCTGGTCCGTCGTGCACTTTCCTCGGGCTTTCGCGAGCACCGGCATGTCGAGGAAGTCGAGGCCATCCCACGCCGGGAAGGGCGCGAGGAGTTGCAGTCTGTTCGACGTCGGATCGACGTGGATCGTCCGCAGTGGATCGGAGCTCGTAACGGCGGGCGCGGATGTCGCGACGAACCCTCCCGAGGGGAGGACCGATCCCGCCGGCAAGTCCAAACGGACGTGACGACCATCGTTCGTTTCAATCGTGTCAACTGCCGGATCGAAGTCCAGTGAACCGGCCAGTGACAAAGCCACGACGATCTCAGGGGAGGCTAGAAATGACTTGGTCGTCGCGTTGCCGTCGTTGCGCCGGGCAAAGTTCCGGTTGAAGCTCGAGACGATGCTGTTGGGTTGCGACGGATCGATCAACTGGCGATCCCACTGTCCGATGCAGGGCCCGCAGGCATTGGCGAGGACGGTGGCACCAATGCCTCTGAGGTCCTCCAAGAATCCGTCACGCTCCACGGTCGCCCGGATCTGTTCGGAGCCCGGTGTGACGAGGAGTGGCACTTTGGCCGACAGTCCGAGCAACTTGGCGCGCCTCGCGACGGAGGCGGCGCGCGAGATGTCCTCGTAAGAGGAGTTCGTGCACGAGCCGACGAGCGCGGCGGAAAGAGTGACGGGGACATCGTGTTCGCGGGCCCACGCTCCGGCCCTGCCGACGAGGTGGCTGAGGTCGGGTGTGTCCGGGCCATTGATGAGCGGTCGCAATGCAGAAAGGTCGACTTCGATGACTGAAGCAAAGAATCGTGAGGGGTCGTGCTCGACCTCCGGATCAGCGCGAAGGTCCTTCGCGAGCTCGTCGCACCGATCGGCGAGCGCGCTGCGAAAGGTTGCTCGCAGGTACGCGGCGATGTTCTCGTCGTACGGGAAGATCGACGTGGTTGCACCGATCTCGGCGCCCATGTTGCAAATCGTCGCCTTGCCCGTCGCGCTGATTGTGGACGCGCCCGGACCGAAGTACTCGATGATCGCGCCCGTTCCTCCGCTGACGCCCAACAGATCGGCCACCTTCAAGATGACGTCTTTGGGCGATGCCCACCCCGAGAGTTCGCCGGTGAGATGAACACCAATGAGTGCGGGCCAACGCAGAGTGAAGGGGAGTCCGGTCATCACGTCAATGGCGTCGCCCCCTCCAACACCGACGCTCAGCATTGCGAGGCCTCCGGCATTCGGTGTGTGGCTGTCGGTACCGATCATCATTCCGCCGGGGAAGGCGTAGTTCTCGAGGACTACCTGATGGATGATGCCGGCGCCCGGTTCCCAGAAGCCCATGCCGTAGCGATCACACACTGATCGGAGAAAGTCGTAGATTTCGGCGTTCGAATCCTTCGCCGAGCGGAGGTCGATGACCGCATCCGTTCGTGCGGTGATGAGGTGATCGCAGTGAACTGTCGTGGGAACGACGACTTCGTCGAGCCCGGCCGTGATGAATTGGAGTGCCACGATCTGGGCCAAGGCATCCTGGAGGGCAACGCGGTCCGGTTGGAACTCCGCGTAGGTCTCACCGGGAATTGGCACGGCGCCGTTCCATCCCCGTAAATGGCTAACGAGCGCCTTTTCCGCCGTCGTCAGCGGGCGATCGAACGCCTCTCGACCCGCGGAAACGCGTTGTTGCAGGCCTTCGTAATGGCGCAGTGCAATTTCAGTGGGGGACCGCCGCTCTGGTCCCTCGGGCGATTCGGTGACGTTGATTTCGAACGCGGGCTCGCTCACGCGACTCCTCCTATGTGTCTTGATGTCAAGAGAAGTGTATCCATCTTTTCTCTTGATGTCAAGATATACTGAGTTGGTCGCCGTGATATGGGGGAGTATGGAAGACGAAGTCGAACGATTGGTGCGTGGCTGGCGGCGGGTCCTCCCCACGGTGGATGTCAGTCCCCTGGAAGTGCTCTCAAGGGTCTCCCGATTGGCTCGGTACCTGGATCGACAGAGGACCGTTATCTTCGCTCGACACGATCTTGAGATATGGAGCTTCGATGTCCTCTCGGCTCTTCGGCGAGCGGCATCCCCTCCCCATCTGTCACCGGGCCAACTGCTCGCCCAGAATCTGGTTACTTCAGGAACGATGACCAATCGCCTCGACCGGCTCGAAGAGCGGGGACTGCTTCGTCGCCGTCAGGATCCCCTGGACGCGAGGTCAGTGCGCGTTGGAATAACGCCAGCCGGTCGCCGATGTGTGGACAAGGCGTTGGCCGATTTGGTGAGTCGTGAACACGCTCTGCTGGCATCGTTGAACGCCGACGAGCGGTCGGTCCTTTCGGGTCTCCTTAATCGTGTCGTCGCTCCACTTGACGAGTGAGCGACGCGAAGAGGCGAGACCAATCACGAAGGTCGGTTCGACTAGCCCCAAACCTCTGCGGCAACCTCGACAAGGAGTTGCAGTTTGGCGACCTCTTGTTGGAACGTGAGGCTGTTGCCCTCCACGGTCGATGAGAATCCGCACTGCGGTGACAGGCAGAGCTGATCGAGGTCTACGAACTGACTCGCCTCATCGATGCGCCTCTTCAGGTCGTCCTTGGATTCAAGGGCGCCGCTCTTCGTCGTGATGAGACCGAGGACGACCATCTTGTTCTTGGGAACGAATCGAAGCGGTTCGAAGCCGCCCGACCGGTCGTCGTCGTACTCGAGAAAGAATCCGTCAACTTCGAGTTCACTGAACAGTGCTTCGGCGACGAAGTCATAGCCACCCTCGGCCGCCCAGTAGGACTGAAAATTGCCGCGGCACGAGTGCGTGGTGATCGTCATGCCTTCAGGACGCGACTTGAGGGCGTCGTTGATCTGCTTGATGTAGCGCAGGTGCTGGTGCTGCGCGTCATCGCCGCGGTCGTTGATCATTTGGCGTTGCGCTGGATCGTTGAGATAAGCGAGGGATGTGTCGTCGAGTTGGAGGTACGTGCAACCCAGTTCACCGAGGCGGCGAACCTCTTCAGCGTACGCAGCGCTGAGGTCGGTCCAAAACTCGTCGACGGTGGCGTACACCGAGGGATCAATGGCCGCGGCGCCGCCGCGGTAGTGGACCATGCTGGGCGAGGGAATCGTGAGTTTGGGTGTGGCAGTCGTGGTCACCGACTGCAAGTAGGTGAAGGCGTCGCCAAAGATTGTCTTGTCCAGTGTGACGGGGCCGCTGACCTTGAGCGCCGCTGAAGTAAACGATGTCGATCCCTCGGCGTTCTTGAAGGCCACCTGGAGCTGTTCGTCGGTCTTGGAGATGCCACCGAGTTGGTAGATGAAATCCATGTGCCACGAGGTCCGGCGAAACTCGCCGTCCGTGGCCGATTGCAGGCCGATGTCCTCTTGCAGCGCGACGACCTCCGCGATCGCCACGTCCTCCACTTCGCGTAGTTCATCGGCGTCGATATGCTGCTCGGCGAACGCCGCCCGGGCATTCATCAATGCAGGAGGTCGCAACAAGCTTCCGACATGGTCGGCGCGGAATGGTGGGCTGGTTCGTCTGGTCACGTGGACGACTGTATCCGTTGGACCGGCCGCGCTAAAGGGTGGGATTGATTTGGGCGGACGCGCGCTGCATCCGTGCGATTGGGAGGTCGCGCATTGCGTCGTGCGTGAGGATCCAGAACTGATCGTTGACAATAGCTTCGAGGACTCGTTGCGCCAGTTCCGCAGTGGTCATCGAATCGTTCTCAATGCTCGAACGTGCGAAGTCGGTCATCATCTTTGCGACCGGCGACGTCGCCACGGACTCCTCGTGCTCCATCAATCGCGTCTTCACCCAGCCGGGGCACAAGACACTGACTTCGACCGGTGATTCGAGCATCTTCAATTCGAGGTACAGGCCTTCACTCAGTCCGACGACCGCATGCTTGGTCGCGTTGTACGGCCCGGCCCCGGGCATCGCGAGCAGTCCGGCCATCGAGGCGGTATTGACAATATGGCCCTCACCCTGCGCCGTCATGATCGGCAGGAATGACCGGACGCCGTGCACGACGCCGTAGAGATTGACGCCCACGGTTCGGTGCCAGAGGTCCACCGAGTCGGTCCAGGCGTCGCCCATTCCGGTGATGCCGGCGTTATTGCACAGCACGTGGGCCGCACCAAATCGCTCCAGCGTGAACGCCGCGAGGGCGGCGACGGCCGATTCCGAGGATGTGTCACAGACCATTGTGGCGACGTCCGCGCCGTCGGCGGTGAACGTGGCCCCGACCTCAGCGAGGCGGATCTCGTCGATGTCGGCGAGCACGACCTTCATGCCCTCGGCGATGAACATCTCACTCAGCGCCAAGCCAATCCCACTCGCGGCGCCCGTGACGACCGCGACTTTGCCTTCCAGATTCTTCATGTGGTCATCGTACGAGACGGCGTCAGTCGTCGTTGGTCCGTCGGAGATTCTCGATTGACATTTCCTCGAGGACCTCGGGATCAGCAATCATCTCGATCTTGGTGATCAAACCTTCAGTCACGGAGAAATCAAAGGCGACCTTGGTCGTGCCTCCTTGGGACCAAACAAGACCCGCGACTCCGTCGATGAGCGCACTTCGAGCGGCCCGAGCGCGACCCGCGAATACCGCCGCGACATCGTGTGGCCCGTGCTGGGCTCGTGGTCCTCCCATGGCGATGGCCACCGCGTCGGCGACGAGTTCGACGTCGGGGCTGAGAAGCGAGAGCAACCTTTGCACGTCACCTCCTTTCGCCGCAACGAGGAACGCGTCAACGACCGCGCGCTGGCGCGAAGGGTCGGCCCGAGGACTATCGGCCATGCGAACACGCCGACGCGCCCTACTCGCCAGTTGCCGGCAGGCGTCCGACGACTTGGAGAGAATTGAGGCAATCTCGTCGAACGAGACCAAGAACATGTCGTGAAGGACGAAGCAGATCCGCTCGGCGGGGGAGAGTTGCTCAAGGACGATGAGGAGGGCCACTCCCAAGGAGTCGGCGAGGACGGCCTGTTCCTCGGGCGACACCGAGGTGCGCGATTGCTCGTCCATCGACTCGGTCGGATCGTTCAAAGGCGCACCGGCGCGTGTGCGCGAACGCAGGACGTTCAAACAGATTCGAGAGACGACGGTGGTCAACCAGCCACCGAGATTGTCGATTGCTTCGTGGTCACTCGCCGAAAGGCGCAACCATGCTTCTTGCACGGCGTCATCGGCATCGGCCACATTGCCGAGGATTCGATAGGCCACCGCTCGTAGGTGAGGTCGGTTCGCTTCAAAGCCTTGCGTCAGTGCGCTCGTCTGATCCACTTGTCACACTTCCTCGATCTGGCGGGTCATATAGATTGACCCACCAACGTTGGTCGATGTGACATAAGGAGAACTCGTGAGCGTCCACTGCAACACTGTGCTGTACCCCGTGAAGGATGTCGATCAGGCCAAGGCGCTGTTCGCCGCTCTGTTTGGAGCGGCGCCGCACGTCGATTCGCCGTATTACGTTGGCTTCTCGATCGATGGCAAGGAGATTGGGCTCATTCCCAATGGACACGATCAGGGAATGTCAGGCCCCGAACCGTATTACGACGTCGAGGATATTGCGGCCACTCTGGTCGCCCTCGAAGCCCTCGGCGCTGTCGTTCTCCAGCAGCCCACGGACGTCGCGGCGGGACTGTTGGTCGCGAAAGTCAAGGACATCGACGGCAACCTCATCGGTTTGAAGCAACTGCCGGCTACTTCGTAGCAACGACGCAAAGCACTCGAGTGTGAATTCACCTCCAACGACGTCCGAAGAAAACCTCGGGCGTCCTTGGAGGTGCGGGGATTCGAACCCCGGTCCAAAGGCTTCTTAGTGAACATTCTCCGAGCGCAGCTGACAGAAGATTGTCGGGACGGTCACTACTGCCAGCAACGATGGCCATCCGTAGTTAGCTGAATTGTCCCGGCGGAACCACTAACTAGTTCTGTCGGTAAGCCCTACTTCATGACACCCGATATCTCAACCGCAGGGCTGGGTCAAGGCGGATGTTGCTACCTAAGCAGCAAGCGCAAGCGAAGGCTTGGCGTTTATTTATTGTTTCCGGCTCTTTAACGTGGTTCCGGAGACCACGGCTCGCTTCTTTCACCTCGACGACCCCTGTCGAAACCATTCACCCCCTCGTAACTCCACAGTCGCATTGACTGCGTAACGAGCCTACCGCTCGGTGTGACGGTTCAGTCTGGCAGGCGATTGGTTGAGACTCGGGCCTACCGCGAGAACCGATGCATCAAAAGTCGTACTTCTCGACGTGTCGTACGGCGCGGGCGATGTCGCGCTCGGCGTCACGTTTGGCGATTGCCTGACGTCGGTCCTGTGACTTCTTACCCTTGGCGAGGGCCAGCTCGACCTTGGCCTTGCCGCCGGTGAAGTACAGCTTGAGCGGGACCATGGTGTAAGGCTCCGTGCGCGTTTCGTGGAGCCACTGATCGAGCTCGTGACGGCGCGCCAGGAGCTTTCGTCGGCGGTCCGGGTCGTGACTGCCGAAGCCGACGGCGTAGAGCCACGGCGGCACGTGCATCTGATAGAGCCACAGTTCGTTGTCGTCGAAACGGGCGTAACTCTCCGCGATCTGCGCCTTGCCCTCGCGCAGCGACTTCACCTCCGAGCCCGTCAGCATGATGCCGCACTCGAGGGTTTCGATGATCTCGTAGTCGTAGCGGGCACGACGATTCGTGGCGACCGTGCGGTCACCACCGGAAGCGTCGACCCTCTTCTGCGCGCGCTTCTCTTGAATCTGCTTGGCTCGAGCCATCGTTCAAGCGTAGTTACGCGTCCCGGGGCGTCGCGACGCTCGGTAGGGTGAGCGGGTGCTGAGGCTACGACCAGAACATCGCGACGCGATGATCGCCACGTGCGTGCGGGCGCTGCCCGACGAAGGGTGCGGGCTCCTGCTGGGCACACCTGATGGCGCCGTAACCGAGGTGATCGCCAGCGAGAACGTCGCGCACTCGGCCAAGGTCTACGAGATCGACAGTCGGGTGATGCTGCGCGCGTACCGCGAGAGTGAAGCCAAGGGCACGGTCGTACTGGGGGTGTTCCACAGCCACACCCACTCTGAGGCCTACCCCAGCCCGACCGACGTGGCGCAGGCCCCTGATCCGCAGTGGCACTACGTGTTGGTCTCGCTCCGTGACGTACCGAGCGTGGTGCGAAGTTACCGGATCGTCGAAGGAACGATCAGCGAAGAGGAACTGTCCCATTAACCTCGAATCGTCCGCACGACTGAGTGCGCGTACTTCGAGGGAGATGTCGTGAACACCACTGTTCCCACCGTTCTTGTGGCGGTGCACTACCCAGCGGTCTTCAACGTCGTGTTGCTCTTCGTGCGACTCTTTCTTGGCGGGATGATCTTCGCCCACGGCTATCGAAAGTTCTTCGGCGGTGGACGCATTCAGGGGACGGCGGGTTGGTTCCACAGCCTCGGGCTTCGCCCGGGGATCGTGCACGCCTACGCCGCAGCCTCCACCGAGACCGGGGTGGGCGTACTGCTGATCCTCGGCTTCTTCACGCCCATCGCCGCGGGCGGTCTCATTGCACTGATGACGGTCGCCATCGCCACGGTGCACCGCAAGAACGGCTTCTTCATCTTCAACAAAGGCGAGGGCGTCGAATACACGCTCGGCATCGCCGTGATGGCGTTAGTCCCGGCGACGTTCGGTGCGGGCCGCTACTCCCTGGACAACTTGTGGCACCCCCTGCACTGGTCACCGATGACGGATTTCTGGGTCGCTGTCGTTCTCGGTCTCGGGGGAGCCGCGGCGCAACTCGCCCTGTTCTATCGCCCGCCCAAAGAGGCCTGACCGTCACATCGGGCCGTCGGGCTAGTAATGTCGACTTGGTTAGTCAGGAATCAACCGATCCGAAGGCGAGAAGAGTCATGACGGCACTAGTTCGAATCCCCACTGTGCTTCGCCCCGCCATGGGTGGCGACACCTCCGTCGTCGTCGAAGGCGACACCGTGGGCGAAGTCCTCGACCACTTGACGGCGTCGCACCCCAACGTGAAGGGTCAACTGCTCAACGACGACGGAACGCTGCACCGGTTCTTGAACGTCTACGTCAACGACGATGACGTTCGATACCTCGGCGGCATCAACGCACCCATCACCAACGGCGACGAGATCACGTTGCTGCCCGCCGTTGCCGGCGGCACCTTGTAGTGACCCGCTACTCGTCGGTGCTCGACCTCATCGGCGACACCCCGATCGTCGACGTCAGCGCGCTCTCGCCCAAGTCCAACGTCACAATCCTCGCCAAACTGGAAGGTCGCAATCCGGCCGGTTCGGTAAAGGACCGAGTGGCCCTTTCATTGGTTGACGCCGCCGAACGCGATGGTGTGCTCATCGCCGGCAAGCCCGATCAAATCCTCATCGAACCCTCTTCGGGCAACACCGGTATCGCCCTCGCGATGGTCTGTCGACTGCGCGGCTACCACTTGAAGGTCGTGCTACCGACCAATGTCTCACCGGAACGGCGCCAACTGCTCATCGCGTGGGGCGCGGAGATCATCGACTCGCCCGGTAGTGAGGGATCGAACGGTGCGGTGCGACTGGCCCAATCACTGAGCGCCGAGAACCCTGAGTGGGTCTTCCTCTACCAGTACGCCAATCCCGCTAATCCCGAGGCGCACTACCGAACGACCGGGCCCGAGATCCTCGCCGACGTGCCCGAGATCACGCACTTCGTGGCCGGACTTGGTACGTCAGGCACCCTGATGGGAGTGGGGCGATACTTGAAGGAACATCGACCTGGCGTGCAGATTTGGGCGGTGGAACCGCCGAGCGGCGAGATGGTCGACGGACTGCGCAATCTCGACGACGGCTACATCCCTCCGATCTTCACCGACAATCACGGGGAGGACCTGCTCGACCGCAAGGTCGTGGTGCGGCCACGCGAGTCCATCGAATGGACCCGACGTTTCACCGAGGTCGGACTCTTCGTGGGGCTCTCGTCGGGCGCCATCATGGCGGGGGCCGTGAAGTGCGCCAACTTGATCCCTGATGACGAGACGGCGACGATCGTGACGATTGTGTGTGACGACGGCTGGAAGTATCTGTCGACCGGCGCCTGGAGCGACGACATCGATGACGTCGTCGAGCGGGCCAAGAAGATCATTTACTTCTAAAAACGTGGTCGGTGCAAACTCCGATACGGTGGTTCCGCACCGTTCGACACGAGGAGTCACATGTCACCGCTTCGGGCCGATGGCCGCCAACCCAACGAGGCGCGACCTCTTTCCTTCGTACGGGACTTCACCAAGATGGCGGCCGGCTCGGTCCTGGTGAGTTTCGGCGACACCGTCGTGCTGTGCACGGCGTCCGTCGAAGAGGACGTGCCACGTTGGCTGCGCGGCTCGGGCAAGGGCTGGGTGACCGCCGAATACTCCATGCTGCCCGGCTCGACGCCGGACCGGGCCAGTCGTGAAGCCGCCCGAGGCAAACAGTCCGGCCGCACCCAGGAGATCCAGCGCCTCATCGGGCGCTCGCTTCGCACCGTGACGAGACTCGAACTCCTCCCCGACGTGCAGATCACCGTCGACTGCGACGTCCTCCAGGCCGACGGCGGGACCCGTACGGCGTCGATCTGCGGAGGGTACGTGGCGCTGCACGACGCCATCACTCGACTCGTGCAAAAGGGAACGCTCAAGGAGCACGCCTTGAGCGACCTGGTGGCCGCCATCTCGGTGGGCATCGTCGACGGTGTACCCATGCTCGACCTGCCCTACGAAGAGGACTCGCGGGCCGAAACCGACATGAACGTCGTGATGACCGGCGCCGGTCGATTCGTTGAGGTCCAGGGGACGGCCGAGCAGGAGGCGTTCTCTCGCGAGGAGCTCGACCAGCTCCTCGACCTCGCCGGCGATGGCATTACGGCGATTCACGCGGCGCAGCGCCTCGTGCTCGCCACGGACGCGCCACCACGCCCTTGATGAGCGAATTCGTCCTCGCCACGGCGAACCCCCACAAGACCGAAGAGATTCGCGCCGTCCTTGAACCGCTGGGCTTCACGTTGTTGGCCCGTCCGATCGGTGTTCCCGACGTCGATGAGACGGGGGAGACGCTCGAGGAGAACGCGCTTCTCAAGGCCAAGGCGTTGGTCGACGCGACGGGGACACCGGCGATCGCGGACGATACGGGACTCTTCGTCGACGCACTGCAAGGTCGCCCCGGCGTCCACAGCGCTCGTTACGCCGGCGAGGGGGCGACCTACGAACAGAACGTCACGAAACTTCTTGGGGCCCTCATCGGCGTCGAGGCGCCGGCACGCACGGCGAGGTTTCGAACCGTGATCGCCATTGCCTACCCCGACGCGACGGACGTCTGCGTCGAAGGCGTGCTCGAGGGCACGATTGCGCTCACTCGCGCCGGTGATCAGGGCTTTGGATACGACCCGGTGTTCGTGCCTGACGTGACGGGCGGACGGACCCTCGCCGAATTGAGCGCGGGCGAGAAGAATGCATTGTCGCACCGTGCGTTGGCGCTTCGCGCACTCTCGAAAAAACTCGCCGAATGAGAATGCAGTTCACCTGACGTTCACCTTTAGGGTGGATACGTGAATGACCAAGGGCTCCCCATGTTTCCTTTGGGCATGGTCATCTTCCCGCATCAGATCGTCGGACTGTGCATCTTCGAGCCGCGCTATCACGCAATGTTGAGCGACGTAGAAGTCAGTCAGCGCTTTGGCACCTGTCTCATCGCCCGCGGTTCTGACGTCGGAGGCCGCGACGAGCGAACGTCGGTCGGCACGCTGATGCACATCTTGGGAGCGCAGTCGTTGCCCAACGGCCAGACACTCTTGATGGCCGAGGGGGTCGAGTGTTTCGAGATCCAATCGTGGCTCGAGGACGCGCCCTATCCGCGGGCGGTCGTGAAGGATCGATGCTGCGACGAGGAGGACGTGACCACGGCGCTACTCAAGTCGACCGAATCGGCCGTTCGGGCCATCCGGGCCCTTCAGAGTGAGCTCTTCGCCGACGAATCCCTTCAATCCAACTGCGACATGGATAGCAATCCGTGGGTTCGCAGCTGGCAGTTGTGTTCCATGACACCGATGTCGACGCTCGACCAGTTCAAGGTGCTCAGCCTGAGTGACCCCAATGACCGACTTCGTCTGGTGGCGGAGATCTGCTGCGAGCGCTACGGCGATTACCAGCGGATGGTGGCGATCGACGCCACGGCGAATCCGTTCAGCTAACGAAGTTCGAGCAGGTCGACCACGAATATGAGAGTCTCGCCGGGCGCAATGACGCCACCGGCGCCACGATCGCCGTAACCGAGGTGCGCGGGAATGACGAGGCGACGTCGACCCCCGACCTTCATGCCGACGACACCACGGTCCCATCCCTGGATGACGTAGCCCTCGCCTAACGAGAAGACGAACGGTTCGCCGCGATTCCACGAGGCGTCGAACTCCTCGCCACTCGAGACGCCGACACCCACGTAGTGCACGACGGCGCTCTGTCCGGTCTTGGCCTCTTCGCCCGTGCCCACGACGAGATCCTCAATGAGGAGGTCGTCGGGCGCGGGGCCGAGGTGTGGATCTACGAGTGGCTTTTCAGACATGAAACGAGATTAGCGGCGACGCTCGCGTCCACCACTCACGACGCGCACGTTGCGCGCTTCGCGTCCCTTGGGGCCGTTCGCCTCTTCGAAGGTGATCTTCTGGCCTTGCGCGAGTGACTTGAAGCCGTCGCCCACGATGTTCGAGAAGTGAATGAAGAGGTCGTCGCCCTTGTCGTCGCTCGCGAAGCCGAAGCCCTTCGAGTCGTTGAAGAAGCTCACGATCGCTTCACTGCCACGGGCCGACGATGCACCCTTGGTGAAGTGGGTGTCACGCGCACCCGATCGCTCGGGACGAGGAGCGCGGTCCGTGAAGACCCGCTCGTTGCGTGGGGAACGCTCGACGCCGGCGCCGTTGGCGCCGGGACGTGGTGCCCGATCGCTTCGATCGGGACGCTCGGTGAAGGTGCGCGGTGCACGATCGCTGCGCTCGGTGAAGGTGCGCGGTGCGCGATCGCTTCGGTCGGGACGATCGGCGAACGTGCGCGGGGTTCGCGGTCCGCGTTCGGATGACGGCCGCTCGCCACGAGGGGCACGGTCGCTGAAGGAACGCTCACGGGGAGCTCGCTCGAAGCCACGCGGCCCACGGTCGTGGTCGCGAGGCGTCGAACGCTCGGAACGACCCTTGCCACCGCGGTCGTCGAGGCGCTCGGCGGCGACGGTGTCGTCGACGGCACCGAGGCGAATCGGTTGCGCGTCCTCACGCGTCTCGATGGATGCGTTAATGCCGAGTGCCTTCTGCAGTCGACGGACCTGACCAATAACGTCCTCACCCACGAGGGAGATGACGGCGCCGGTGGCACCGGCGCGGCCGGTACGACCGGAGCGGTGCAGGTAGTCGGTGGCCTGCGCTGGCGGATCGTAGTGAATCACGACCGGCAGCAGTTCGATGTGGATGCCGCGCGCCGCGACATCGGTCGCCACGAGCACCTGGATCTGGCCGTTCTTGACGCTGCGCAGCGCGCGTTCGCGCTGCGCCTGGGTCCGGTCACCGTGCAGCGGTACCGCGGAGATGCCTCGCTCTTCGAGTTGACGCGCCAGGCGGTCGGCACCGTGCTTGGTGCGGGTGAAGACCAGTGCGCGTTCGTACTCGTCGACGATGTCGGCGGTGAACTGAGGGCGCTGGTCGCGAGGGACCTTCCAGAAGTAGTGGTCCACGTCACTGGGCGCTTCGTCGCCCACGACGTCGTGGACCGCAGCGTCGTGCGTGAACTCCTTGACGAGTGACTTGACGTCAGGACCCATCGTGGCCGAGAACAGCATGACGTGGCGATCGCGACTGGTCGCGCCAATGATTCGGCGCACGCAGGGGAGAAAGCCCATGTCGGCCATGCGGTCGGCTTCGTCGACGACGACGGTGGTGACTGACGAGAGGTCGAGCGCGCCCTGTTCGAGCATGTCCTCGAGACGACCGGGGCAGGCGACGACGACGTCAACGCCAAAGTTGAGTGCCTTGCGAGCGACGTTGTACGACGTGCCGCCGTAGATGCAGATGACGCGTCGACCACGGTCGTCGGTCAGCTGGGCGAACTCCTTTTGGACTTGGGCGGCCAACTCGCGCGTGGGCACGAGGACGAGGGCCACCGGCTTGCGGGGACGGGCCTTCGTGAGGCGCGCCATGAGCGGGAGGCCGAAGGCGAGCGTCTTGCCCGAACCGGTGACGGCCTTTCCAACCACGTCGCGACCGGCGAGGGCGTCGGGAATGGCGGCCTCTTGGATCGGGAACGCTTCGGTAATACCGCGTTGTTTGAGGTGCTCGACCAGATTGGCGGGCACGCCGAGCGCGGCGAAGGACACAGACATATAACTCCTACAAGTTGAGATGAGCCCAACTCGAGGTTTTACAGTCGAATCGGTCTCCACCGCGAGATGCGGCGAAACAGCCAACCCATGCTAGCAGACGATCTCTATAGCGAACCGTCACGTATCGAAAAGCAAGTGCGGGCGGAGGGACTCGAACCCACACTCCGAAGAACTGGTACCTAAAACCAGCGCGTCTGCCAATTCCGCCACGCCCGCAAGAGTGATCATTCTACGTCGTCCATCGAGGCATTCAATGAGCAGGCCATTAGAGTTGGTCGCATGAATACCTTAAATAGGACCGATGGATTCGGCTCGAACGACCTCAATCAGCGACTCTTGCGCGAGCGCATTGTTTTTCTTGGTTCCGAAGTGAACGACGAATCAGCCAATCGCATCTGCGCCGAACTCCTGCTCCTCGACGCCGAGGACAATTCGCGTGACATCAGCCTCTATATCAACTCACCTGGTGGATCGGTGACCGACGGACTCGCGATCTACGACACGATGCAGTACGTCACCGCGGACGTGCGCACGATCTGTGTTGGCATGGCAGCGTCGATGGGCCAGTTCCTGCTCTGCTCGGGCACGCCGGGGAAACGTTTCTCGCTGCCCAGCAGTCGTATCTTGATGCACCAACCGCTGATGGGTGGCATGCAGGGTCAGGCGTCGGACATCGCGATCCAGGCCGAACAGATTGTGTTCATGAAGCGCCAGTTGGCCGAGCGCATCGCCTTTCATACCGGTAAGCCGGTCGAGCAGATCGTGGCGGACTCGGACCGCAATCGCTGGTTCACCGCACAAGAGGCGTTGGAGTACGGATTCATCGACGCCGTAATCGAGCATTCGGCGCTTCATAAAGGCGCCTAGTGAGCGACGGCTCGTCGGCGCGAGTCGAACGACGTTCCCTCGAGGACGACGCCTTTCGCATCGTGAGCGCCCGTGACAGTCTCGTCACGCGCCTTCGCAACCTTTGGAACCGACGCGAGCTCCTTTCGAGCCTGATCCGCTCCGACATCCGCATCAAGTACAAGAACTCCGCGCTCGGCATCGTGTGGTCGATGTTGACGCCGACGTTGTTCTTGGCGATCTACTGGCTGGTCTTCGCGAAGTTCCTCAAGAACGGCATCCCGAACTTCGTCGTCTACCTCTTCGCGGGCATGGTCGTGTGGAACATGTTCAATACCTCGCTCAGCACGGCGACCGGCGTCATCGTGGTTCGCTCGGGACTGGTGAAGAAGGTCTCATTTCCTCGCGAGATCCTCGCGCTCGCCAACGTGGGCGCCGCGACGTTCTACTTCTTCATCCAGGTCTGCGTCTTCGGGCTCTACCTGTTGGTCGTGGGCCATTCGCCCGACTACGCATACTTCTGGCTGTTACCGCTGGCCTTCCTGGCGTTGTATTTCTTCACGGCCGCGCTCGCCATCGTCATGTCGGCGGTCACTGTCTACATGCGCGACATGGAGCACTTCATACTCATCATCCTGCAGTTGTGGTTCTTCATGTCGCCCATCGTCTACTCCTACGAGCACTCCATCGCGCCCCAGCTGCACGCCCACGGACTGGCGTGGCTCTACTTCTTGAATCCCATCACGCTCATCATGCTCACGTTCCAGCGGACCTTTTACGTATCGACGGTGGTGCACTCGACGGTGCCGACGGTCGTGGGCGGTCACGTCTTCCCCCTTATCAACGTGCTGCCCGCGTGGCCGATGTCCACCTACTTCTATCTCGATATCGCGCTGCTCGGCATCATGATCGTCGTCTTCTTGTTTGCTGAGGTGCTCTTCGGCCGACTCCAGGGCAACTTCGAGTCGGAGTTGTAATGTCCACCGTCATCAAAGTCGAGGGCATCGCCAAGACGTTCAAGATCCATCACGAGCGCCACCAGTCGTTGAAGGAGCGTCTGCTCCATCCACGCTCGGGGTCGACGGAAGTCTTCGACGCATTGGCCGACATCAACTTCAGCGTCGACACCAATGAAACCGTTGGACTCGTCGGGCACAACGGGTCGGGGAAGTCGACGTTGCTCAAATGCATCTGCGGCGTCCTGCAGCCAACGTCGGGCCAGATCCGCATCCGCGGGAGCCTCGCCGCCTTGTTGGAGCTCGGTGCCGGATTCCAGCCCGAACTCTCCGGACGCGACAACGTCTACCTGTACGGCTCGATGCTCGGATTCTCCAAGAAGATGGTCGACGGCATCTTCGACAGCGTCGTGGACTTCAGCGAGATCGAGCAGTTCATCGACACCCAGGTGAAGTTCTATTCGAGCGGGATGTACGTGCGGCTGGCCTTCGCCGTGGCGGTCAACGTCGACCCCGACATATTGGTCGTCGACGAAGTGCTCGCCGTGGGCGATGAGCGGTTCCAGGCCAAATGCATCGACCGCATCCGCACCTTCCAGGACGAAGGTCGTTCAATCCTCTTCGTCACGCACAACGCCGACCAGGTTCGCGCGATCTGTGACCGCGCGATCGTGCTCGACGGCGGTCACATGATCGCCGACGGACCGACGCACGAGTCGCTGCGTATCTTCCGCGAGCACTTGATGGGCAGCGCCCAGGAGCACGACCGCAGTGGTCTGCTCGCGTCGATATCGATCGATTCGCTGACGACGCCGTCGGGGGCGTTCCACGTTCGAAGTGGTGCCGGTATGCATTTCGACGTGAACATCACGTCACAGAGCGCCTACAGCGGCAACTTCGTCCTGGAGATATTCACTCGCAAGGGACTCCTCGTCAGTCGAAGCGACGCCAAGGGCTCGCCGGTCAACCTGACGCCGGGACAAAACGTCGTGGGCGTGGACCTCCCACAGATCCCGCTCCTCGACGGAATCTACGACGTCAACGTGGGCATCGTCGATCCGCGGGGCAACACCGTCATCGCGTGGCGCGAACAGGCGGCGTCGATTCAAGTGACCTACGACGGCCGCGAGGGCGGACTCGTCGAACTGGGCGCCTCTATCCGCCAACAGTGAGCGACTAACGCTCCTCGTCGGCCTTCAGTCGCGGATAGCGTCGCAACGATCCGAGCCAGCCCAGCTTGCCGACGTTGAACGGGTACGTCGCGCCACTGAGCATTCGTCGGTCGCCCCGTGAGTTTCCATAGGCGTAGATCTCGGGGGGCGTGGCGTAGTCGCGCTGGGCGATCCATTCGTTGAGCCGGCGCATCTTCTCGGTGCCTCGACAGTTCTTTCCGAGGTAGCCGCCCGTGAGTCGACCGCGCGGGTCGACGGCCAGTCGCGTGCCGAGCCCGCCGGTGGCGTGCAACGCTTCGCTCAGGACGTCGACGTAGATCTGCGGTGACGCGGAGACCAGGACCACGTCGTGACCCTGGTCGAGGTGCCACGCCAAGCGGGCCAGCAACGGGGCCCTTCGCTTGTGCTCGAGATGGTCGAGCGCGAACCCTCGCGAGGCGGCGGCCACGTCATCGAGGTCGGTGCCGGCGAGCAACTTCTTGAAGAGCCGTTCCTTGGCGCTGTCAGCCCAACGACTCGAACGGATGGCACCAATCGTGAGGGGAAACAGGAGGGTGAATGCCGCTCGGCGCGCACGGGCCTTGCCGGCGATGGTGGCCAACCAGTGAAAGACGCTGCCGCCATCGGTCAACGTCCCGTCGACGTCGAAGGCCGCCACGATAGGTGTCGGGGGAACGCTCATCGCTCCAGTCTCACAGCCCTCGCGCACGGGCGGTTCCAATTACCTACAAACCCGAGAGATTTTGACAACAATTGTCCGTCAACCACTAGGGTTGGCCTGTTCAGTCAAGGGACTGGCAACTTGCAGGCAAGGAGAATGACATGGCGATTCGACTCGGCGACGAGGCTCCAGACTTCACGGCGGAGACCACCGAAGGTCCAATCAGCTTTCACGAATGGCTCGGCGACGGTTGGGGCATCCTCTTTTCGCACCCGAAGGACTTCACGCCAGTGTGCACGACGGAGTTGGGCGCCTTCGCCGCACGCAAGGCCGATTTCGACAAGCGCAACACGAAGTTAATCGCCGTCTCCGTTGACGACGTTGACTCGCACCAGCGCTGGAAGAGCGACATTGGTGAGACGCAGGGTTCGGAGCTCAACTTTCCAATCATCGGCGACGAGACGCACCGTGTCGCGGACCTCTACGACATGATCCACCCCAACGCCAGCGACACGATGACCGTGCGCAGTGTCTTCATCGTCGACCCGAACAAAAAGGTGAAGCTCACGTTGACCTACCCGGCATCAACCGGTCGTAACGTGGACGAGATCATTCGCGTCCTCGACTCCCTGCAGCTCTCCGCCAAGTTCCCGGTGGCGACGCCGGTCAACTGGAAGGACGGCGATGACGTGATCATTGCCAACTCGGTGAATGACGATGACGCCAAGGAGAAGTTCCCCAAGGGATTTCGCAAAGTGAAGGACTACCTGCGCTTCACACCGCAGCCGAACAAATAGCCTCGCGTCTTTCACGGATGCGGCCACCTCGGTGGTCGCATCCGTGCGACTCGACCTCTAGGGTGACGCGTATGGACAATTCGACGTCGTACTCCAAGACCTTCCGCTACGCGAACCAGACGGTCCGGCGTCTCGGCTACGGCGCAATGCGCATTACCGGTGACGGAATTTGGGGGTACCCCAAAGACCGCGAGCAGTGCGTTGCGGTACTTCGCCGGGCCGTCGAGTTGGGCGTCGACTTCATCGACACCGCCGACTCCTACGGACCCTACGTCTCCGAGGAACTCATCTTCGAGGCGCTGCACCCCTACGGCTCGGTGAAGATCGCCACGAAGGCCGGTTTCGTGCGGACCGGCCCTAACGCCTGGTCTGAGTGCGGACGGCCCGAGTACCTCCATCAGGAGTGCGAGATGTCGCTTCGCCGACTCGGTCAGGAGTCGCTCGACCTCTTCCAACTGCACCGGATCGATCCGAAGGTCCCCGCCGAGGAACAGTTCGGTATGTTGAAGGACCTCCTCGACGCGGGCAAGGTGCAAGCCGTCGGGCTGTCGGAAGTGAGCGTCGAGGAGATTGTCGCCGCACGGGCGATCGTGCCGATTGCGACCGTGCAGAACCTCTACAACCTGACGAATCGAAAGAGCGAAGACGTCCTGGAGTACTGCCAACACGAAGGTATCGGCTTCATCCCCTGGTACCCCGTCGCGGCCGGCACTCTCACCCGAGAGGGCGGGCCACTCGACACGTTGGCGCGCGAGCGCGACGTGACGGTCGGTCAGCTGACACTGGCGTGGCTCTTGCATCGTTCGCCGGTGATGATGCCGATTCCCGGCACGTCCAAGTTGGCTCACGTCGAAGAGAACTGCGCCGCGGCCGCGGTGATGCTCGACGACGACACCTACCGCGCCGTCGACCAACTACACGTCTAGTTCGAACGTTCCATCTGTTCGACTAAGGAGTCGCGCAGGTCACGCTTGAGGACCTTGCCTTGCGGATTGCGCGGGAGCGGGTCGGAACGGAAGAAGATCTTGGTCGGGACTTCGAAACGGGCGAGGTGCTTCGCCACGTGACGGATGATCTCTTCTGCTTCGATCACCCGTCCCGGACGCAAGACGATGACGGCCGCGACCTCTTCTCCCATCGTCGCGTGGGGAACGCCCACGACGGCGCAGTCGGCGACATCGGCGTGCTCGAAGATCGCGGCCTCGACGATCACTGAATAGACATTCTCGCCGCCGCGGATGATCATGTCCTTGGCCCGATCGACGATGTAGACGAAGCCCTCGTCGTCGATGCGCGCGATGTCGCCGGTGTGCAGCCATCCCTTGGTGAACGACTTGGCCGTGGCGTCGGGTTTGTTCCAGTAGCCGCGAACGACGTTGGGACCCTTGATCCAGAGTTCGCCAACGACGTCGGGGCCCGAAGGCAAGTCGAACGTGGGCTCATCGCCCTCGAACTCTTCGGGCACGATCGCAATCTCCGATACCGGGACCGGAGGACCGCAGCTCTCTGGTTTGTCGACGTAGTCCGGGCCACCGTTCAGACAGACCGCGGCGGACGTCTCGGTGAGTCCGTAACCGTTGCCCGCCTGACCACCGGGGAAGGCGGCGCGGATTCGTTTGACGAGGTCGGGCGGGGCCGGCGCGCCACCGTACGAGACCGCCTTGACGCTCGACGTGTCAAAGTTCTTGAACTCGGGGTGGTCTAGAATCTGCATGGCAATGGTCGGCACGCCACCAAACGTCGTGAGCCGCTCCGATTCGATCAGGGCCAGCGCCTGTCCGGCGTCGAAGTGGTGCATCATGACGAGTTTCCCGCCCGCGGCGGTGGCGGTGATCATCGTGGCGAGACACCCCGTGGCGTGAAAGAGCGGCACGCTCAACAGCCCGGCGTTGGGGATGCTCTCGCCCTTGTCATCGAGGTTCCCGACGCCGAAGCGCAGCGTGGCGCGCTGGCCGACGAAGAAGAGGTTCATCAGATTGGTGACGGCGTTGCGGTGCGTGCCCACCGCGCCCTTGGGGTGGCCGGTCGTACCCGACGTGTAAAACATCGTCGCGTCATCCTCGGGCTCGATCACGATGTCGGGCGGGGTGGCTCCTGGATCGACGGAGCCGACGAAATCATTGAAGTCAATGATGCGTATTCGATCGTGGCTCGCGCCCAGCTTTGCGCGACGCGACGGATCTTCACTGATGACGATGACCGTCATCAGGTCCGCGAGATCAGTGAATTGCGAGCGAACGCGCTCGAGACGTTCTTCGTCGACGAACAGGACTGACGATCCGGAGTCGTTGAGCCCGTACTGCAACTCTTCGGGCGTCCACCACGCATTGATGGGCACCGCAACGGCACCGGTGACGATGGTGCCCCAGAACGCGATGATCCATTGGGGGAGGTTGCGTGACGCGATGGCGACTCGGTCACCCTTGTGCACGCCCACGTCCAGCAATCGTTCGGCGAGCGTGGACGCGGTGCGGTAGTGCCCGTCGAAGGTGAATCGCTGACCTTCATAGACGAGGAAGTCACGGTCCGCGTGCGAGAGGGACAGGTCCAGTATCTGACGGAGGTTCGCCGGCGCGTGCTTCCAAATGGTCATCTCAATACCGTTGATCGACGTGCGCTCGGTCTCGAACATTTGGCCCGGCGCCATCATTTGGGTGTTCGCCTCCGCGATCGAAAGAGGCGCGTCGCTCATGGTGGCGAGATTACTTGGTGTTCGCTGAAGGCCGAAACAGCGTGTCGCGATAGTGGGCGAGTTCCGCGATCGACTCACGGATGTCGTCGAGCGCGCGGTGCGCCGTCGCCTTCTCGGGCAACGAGTCCACGACGTCGGGGTACCAGCGACGGGTCAGTTCCTTTAACGTGGAGACGTCGACGTTGCGGTAGTGGAAGAACTCTTCGAGCGTGGGCATGTACTCCTGGAGGAATCGTCGGTCCGTGCCAATGGAGTTCCCGCAGAGTGGAATCGTACGAGCTTCAGCGATGTGTTCCTTCAAGAAGGCGAGGGTCTGCGCCTCCGCCTCATGGGTCGTCACGGTCGACGCGATGACCGCGTCGATCAAACCCGACTTCGTGTGCATCTCGGTCACGAAGTCGCCCATCTCTTTCATCTGGTCGGGCGACGCGTGGATCACCAGGTCGGGACCTTCCGCGATGACGACGAGGTTGTCGTCGGTGATCAACGTCGCGATTTCAATGATGACGTGTCGCAGCGGCTCAAGTCCCGTCATCTCAAGATCCATCCATACCAGCACGTGACGACCTTAGTTAATCAACCATGCGACTTCGTCATCGCTGGCGATAGCCTCGGCCTATGGAAATCCAGGTCAAGCTGTTGCGTCCCGATGCAACGCTGCCTTCGTACGCGAATGAAGGCGATGCGGGATGTGATTTAGTGGCCGTCGAGTCGCGGGTACTACGAGCCGGGGGAGGTCGGGCGATGGTCCCGACCGGCTTCGCCGTGGCGATCCCCGAAGGACACGGTGGCTTCGTCTTACCTCGAAGCGGACTGGCCGCCAAGCACGGGGTGACCTGCATCAACGCACCGGGACTCATCGATGCCGGGTACCGCGGCGAAGTCATGATCGCGCTCGTCAATCTCGATCCCACGTTGGACTACGAAGTTCATCCGGGCGACCGCATCGCGCAGTTGGTGGTCCTGCCAGTCCCCGGCGCTCACTTTCGAACGGTGGAGGAACTACCGCCAGCGCAGCGTGGCGAGGGAGGGTTCGGGAGCAGCGGTCGATGACGCGACGACTCGGTCCACTGGACAGCGCCTTCGTGTTGTTGGAGGTGCCTGGCTCGGCCATGAACATTGGTGCGGTGATCGAACTCGACTTTGGCGACGTGGCCGACCCGAAGGAGCGCTTCGAACTGATCCGACACAACCTCGCTGAGCGTCTGCACGAGATTCCGGTACTGACGCAGCGAATCGTTCGAGCGCCCTTCGACATCATGTGGCCCGTGCTGGTGACCGACCGGCGATTTGATCTCGATCGACACGTGTCGCGAGTGGCGTTGCCGAGCCCTGGCTCGCCCGACCAGTTCGATGACTTGATCTCCGAGTTCCTCTCGAGACCGCTGGTACCAACGCGTCCTCGCTGGCAACTGCTGATCATCGAGGGCTTGCAAGACGGGCGCGCGGCCGCACTGTTGAAGGTGCATCATTCGTTGGCCGATGGCGTCTCGGGGGCCGAGACCTTCGCGAGCCTCTTCGACATCTCGCCCGAAGTGCGATCGCCGGCTCCCAAGGTCGAATCCAGCGACGACGAAGAGTCGATCGAGACGCCGTGGGCATTGGTACGAGATGGACTTCGTCGTCTGCGTGAACGGCCCACCCTCGTGGCTGACGCCGTCTCGTCGTGGGCGCTGCGCCTCGCATCGATCCTTCGCGCCGTGCTCCAGGTGGCGCTCGTTCGAGGCAGGAAGCGTGCGACACCTGGCCAGCCGTCGATCTTCGAAGCGAGGCGAACGTCGCTCAACGGCACCGCGGATGTCGAGAAGGTGTTCCACCGTACCCGCATACCGCTGGCTGACGCGAAGCGTGCGGCGAAGAGTCACGGAGCGTCGGTGACGGACTTCGTGATGGCGACCACGAGCGGCGCACTTCGTCGTTTGCTCATCGACCGCGGCGACGAATTGAGGCGCGACCTCATTGCCTTCGTGCCCATCAATGTCCGAGGTGAGGGGGACACCGCCGAAATGGGCAATCAGATATCAGGAATGCTGGTGGCGCTCCACGCCGACATCGTCGACCCCGTGGAACGGTTGTTGGCGATCGCGAAAGACTCCGCGCAGACCGTGGGCGTCCAGCGTCAGCGTCGCGCGCAGATGTTCCAGGACATGCCGCGCGTGCTCGGGCCAATGGCCTTGTCACTGGGCGCCAAGCTGGCGTCAGCGTTCGGACTCGTCGACCTCCTTCCGCCGATGGCCAACTTGATGGTCTCGTCAGTGCCGGGGCCGCCTATTCCGCTCTGGCTGAGTGGGCATCGGGTCGTATCGGCGGCCCCCGTCGGGCCACTGCTCGGACCTTTCTCACTCAACGTCACGGTGCTCGGATTCGAACAGAACTTGGAATTCGGTCTGCTCGGGAGTGCGGAAACGATGCCCGACCTCGCAGTACTGCGCGACTACATACTTGACGAGGCATCGCTACTGATGAGGACCACTGACTGACATGGGTTGGCCGACGACGAACCGTGGGCTAATATGGATGTTCACGCGGACGTAGCTCAGTTGGTAGAGCGCGACCTTGCCAAGGTCGAGGTCGCCGGTTCGAGCCCGGTCGTCCGCTCCAGTCAGGCTCATCGGAATGTAACGGGGTGCGCCAATCGCGGAGGCGAGGTTCCGTGCTGGAAATTGCGGTGACATAGGTGCGCCTCTGAGCGGTCACTGTCAGGTCGCAGCTCGCCGCGGCCGCTCCTATTGTTCGAGCGGAGAGCCGACTTTATGGACGATGCCGTCGGGGTCGGTGTAGACAAACTCGCGAAGACCGTAAGGAGTGTTGTGTGGCCCAATGAACCGGCCTTCAACACCTGCTGACGTCCAAAGAGCGTGTAAGAGATCAGCGTCGGAGACGTAGACATAAATAACGCCTCCGGTTTCACCAGATTCGTCCGAGTTGTCTGATTGGAGGTGGAGTTGCACCGACCCTCGCTCGACGAAGCCGTATTGCGCTGACTCGTCCAGTTCCGTCGCAAACCCCAAGCGCCGATATCGGTCGAGAGCAGCGTCGAGGTCTTTCACGGTGAAAATGGGAGCGACGCGCTCGAAGTTCACCTCGGCCATTGAGAAAGAATATAGACGGCCCGGGCTATCTGTCTTTTCACGTATTGCGTCACCTGTGCGGTGCTACTCCAGACGAGGTCACTGACGGGAGAACTGACACAGTTGAACGAGACCCCGTTGAAGTCCGATGAGCCTCCAAGCAGACGTGACCGCTTCGAGCGCCCCACGACATTCGCCCTCGTCGCCTTGACGACGGCGACCGTAGACTCGAACCGTTAGGGCTGCGAACTACACGTAGCGCAAGTGGAAGCTGCGAATCGAAAGTCGATTTGTCGACGGAGACGGAGAACTCTCGACCGTCGGAGGGAGGCGACATGCTCGAAGACCTCGAGCTGCCACCTGGCCGTCGTGCGACGTGGGTTGCGCCAAGTGTCGATGGCGTCCTCGAGATCCCTTCGAGTTCACTCGAACGCTCGTACGCGACCGTAGAGGTCGTGCTGAGCGACGTGCTCGACCAGTTCGCGAGGAACTTCCTACTCAATGACCTCGCCGTGGAGGAGTCGCTCAAGTTGCTCGAGGGAGCAAAGGCCAACGTCACCTTCGCCATCCCCCAACGAGAGCCTCGGCGCCGTGAATCGACCATCGAGCAGGTTCACCAAGCCCGGGTCAGCGTCCGACGACTTCGCTCGACGCTACGGACGTTCGGCGAGCTCTTCGAATCGCAGTGGTCCACCGCAATGGCGACCGAGCTGTCGTGGTACGCGAGCACACTTGGTGAAGTCCGAGATCTTGATGTCCTTCGTGACTCCATAGCGAAGACGCTCGTGCTCATCGAGGACGACCGAATTCAAAGGCTCGTATCGGGCCGACTCGAACGTCAAAGCGAAACCGCCCAGGAACGACGTGCAACCGAGAGGTCTACGAAGCGTTACGCCTGCCTCGTCGACGACATCGCCACGATTGGAACCAAAGCGCAGTTCGCCGAGGCGCTGTCAGGCCCAGCGGTGGAAGCCATGCGTCATGAAGTGCGCGGGACGTGGGAACAGGTGAAGAGCCTTCGTCGTAAAGCGCGACACGAAGCGTCGAATGAGCGTCTTCATCGGGTGCGCATCGAACTCAAACGGTTGCAGTGCGCCTGCGAGGTGGTCGGCCTCGTCGACACGAAGCAGGCGCAGAAGGTGGCTCGAGCGGCCGCATCGGCGCAGACGCACCTCGGGGTCGTGCACGATGAAGCCGTGGCGACCGCGTGGCTTCGAGCGCTCGTCGTTGCGGAACCGCGACTGACCCAACCCTTACGCGCAGTCATTACGGCGCACGAGCACGCGCGCAAAGACGCCAAGGTGGGCTGGCTCGACGAACTCGCCAAGGTCGAACGACGATGGGACCGTTGGGGCATCTGACGGGCTGAGCGTCGCTCGCAGCGGTGCGTGAGTATCTCCGCCGTGATGTGTCTAATCTCTAGCGATGGAGGCTGCCAAGGTTCACCCCGCGATCGAGCCCTACGTTCGCGCCGTCCGGGCCCAGCCCGTTGAGCACCCGTCGTCGCGAAGTGCCGAGGAACGGCGTCAGGCGTATCGAGACCTGTCACTCGCCAATCGCGGCGACGTGGAACCGATGGAGTCCGTACGTGACGTGGT
>Ga0182030_10003739_pt1 | contig 32538 bp, 23 predicted proteins | sample 812S3MmetaG_FD_121299 | JGI IMG/M metagenome (GOLD analysis project Ga0182030, IMG submission 121299) | Permafrost microbial communities from Stordalen Mire, Sweden - 812S3M metaG (Illumina Assembly) | ecosystem: Environmental > Terrestrial > Soil > Wetlands > Permafrost | place: Sweden... | reverse complement strand
CGCGGCAGGAACCAATACGGCCAATATTGTCCTCAACGGTGGTACCGCGAGTAATAATCCCATCGTGGTGACGTTTAACGTCAGCACCGTGGGCGTGAGTCCGCAAACGCTCAATTTCAGTTACACGCTCAACAGCAACAACTTTCCGGCTCCGCAGAACCTGGCGTTAAGCAGCGCCGCCGCCACGCAGTGCACGGTGACCACCAACGCCAACGGCGGGAACTGGATTGGCCCGGTGCAGAACCCCACGGTATCGCCCGGGAACCTGACGGTGCAACTGAACAGTTCCGTTGTGCTCGGTCTCGCGCCCAATACGTACACGGGCACGATCACCATCACGCCCCCCAGCGGTCCGCCAGCAGTGGTATCCGTGACCCTTACCGTCCTGCCGACGCCGCCAGTCACCGTCAACCCGACGTCGCTGATCTTGAACTATCAGACGGGTGTGGGTGCGCCCAACCCCAGTGCGACATTTACCATCTTCACTACTGTCGGCCAGTCGGTGAGCTACAGTATCTCCCAGAGCGGCCAGTTGATCAACAATTCGGCCTTCACCCCGGCTAACGGCAACACCAGCGCCACCACGGGTACCGCTCTAATTACTTATACCGTGAACCCCGCAGGTCTTGCCGTCGGTACGTACAGTGGGACGCTCACGCTGTTTACACCCGGAGGCAGTCCCATACAGACGAACATTGGGGTGACGCTGAACGTCTCCGCGACGGCGTTGCTGAACGTGCCGAATGCGACGGTGTACTTCCAACAGCAGGTGGGCACAGGCAACTCTTCGCAGAGCGTCAATATCACCGCCACGAACGGAATTCTCAACTACTCGGTCAGTCCGAGCAACTACAACCCGAGCGGCAACACAGGGTGGCTCTCGGTGCCCAACGCCGGCAGCACCGCGACGCCGCTCGTCGTCACGATCAATCCAGCCGGATTAGCTGCCGGATATTATTCCGCTACCGTCAGCGTGCTGCCCCCGCAGGGCAGCACCGCACAGCAGTTCGGGGTGGTCTTGGACCTTACCAACTCCCCCACCATTTCCACCAACGTGAACGCGTTGAGCTTCCCCTTCCAGATCGGGCAATCGACTCCGGCCACGGAAAGCGTGCGGATCACGAGTAGCACAGGCGTGCCCCTCAATTACACGGCGGTGCTGGCCACCACAAGCTGCGGATCGGGCTGGCTGCAAGCGGCTAACAGCAACAACTCGTTAACCGGTGTGACCAACGACAGCCTTACCGTAGCCGTTAACACCACCGGTCTGACGGCCGGCACGTGCAGCGGCACGATCACGATCAACGCCAGCAACCCGGCTACGGCCGCGGCCGCGGTGGGCAGCCCGATCGTGGTCGGGGTGACGCTGTACGTTTCCACCAGCGCCCAACTGGTGCTGACGCCGGCCATCCTGCAACCGTTTACGGCAGCCGTAGGGGCGCAATCCCCGGCGGCGCAGTCGATCACGCTGAGCAGCACCAACACCGACGCATTGAGTTACAGCGTGGCCTTCCAGGGCAATGGGGGCAACTGGCTGTTCGCGGGGCCGCAAAACGGATCCACGCTCGCCAATGCCAACTTTCTCACCGTGTCGGTGGTTTCCAGCAGCCTCCCGGCCGGTGTCTATACCGGGACGGTGACGGTGACCGCCGCCGGACCCGGCGGGGCCGTGGTCGCCGACAGCCCGGTGATCATTCCGATCACGCTCAATGTGACCTCCGGATCGCTGACGCTGAGTACCACGAACCTCACCTTTCCCGACCAGACGCTGGGCGGGGCCGCTCCGGCGGCGCAGACCATCGCCATCGGCAGCAGCGGGCAGGCCTTGAACTACACGGCCGTGCCCAACAGCAACAACGCCGTGAGCTGGCTTTCCGTCACTCCGGCGAGCGGCAACACCTCCACCAACGGCACGCTTACGGTGTCCGTGGATGGCTCCAAGCTGGCCGCGGGAAGTTACACCGGCACGATCGTGGTGACGGCGGCGGGGGCCAGCAACAGTCCGCAGACCATTAACGTGAATTTCAAGGTCGATCCGGGGACGCTGAGCGCTCCCATCACCACGCTGAACTTCACGCAGGCGGCTGGGGGCCCGGCTCCGGCGGCGCAGAGCATCCCGGTTAGCGGCAGCCCGGTTCCCTTGAACTTCACGGCGATCACCACCGCTATCAGCGGCGGCAACAACTGGCTGAGCGTCACGCCGAGTTCCGGCACGACACCAGCCAGCGTGCAGGTTTCGGTCAACGGCGGGTCGCTGGCGGTGGGTCAGTACACGGGCACGGTGACCATAGCCTCCGCGGGCGCAGTCGGCAGTCCGACCACGATTGGCGTGATTCTGAACGTGGTGACGCCGGCGACCCTGACGGCCTCGCCCACCTCGCTTTCGTTCGCCTACACTCTAGGACTGCCCGCGCCGGCGGCGCAGAATATCGCAGTGAGCGCCGCGGGCGGCACGGGCAGCGTGCCGTTGACAGCGCAGGCGCAATTCACCAGCACGGGCGCCGGTGCGTGGCTGTTAGTCACGCCGGCGAGCAGCACTGCGCCGGCCACCTTCGTGGTTTCGATCTCGACGGCCGGACTGGCGGCGGGTACGTACAATGGCAGCATCGTGATCGCTTCGAACAACGCGTTGGCGAGCCTCACCATCCCCGTGACCCTGACGGTAACGTCGATTCCCGTACCGGTGGTCAGCTCGGTGGCCAATGCCGCCAGCTACTCCACGGGCGCGGTTTCGCCGGGCGAGAACATCGTGATCTTCGGTAGCGGCATCGGGCCCGCCACGCTGGCGCAGGCGACGGTCACCAACAACGTCTTCCCCACTACTGTCGGCAACACCAGCGTGTTGTTCGATGGCGTCGCGGCGCCGGTCCTCTACGCTTCTAACGGGCAGACGAGCGTGATGGTGCCCTACGGCGTGGCCGGGCGCACCACCACCAGCCTCGTGGTGCAGTACTCCGGGGTGCAGTCCTCGCCACTTACGTATAATGTGGCGCCGGCCGCCCCGGGCATTTACACGCAAAACTCGCAGGGCTCCGGCCCCGGCGCCATCCTCAACCAAAACTTTAGCGTGAACGGCACGGCCAACCCCGAAAAGCGGGGTAACGTCATCGCCATTTATATGACGGGCGAAGGCCAGACCACGCCGCAGGGCGTCGACGGCATGGTCATACCGGCTGTCGTCTCCGCTCTGAAGTATCCGAACCTTCCGGTGACCGTGACCGTGGGCGGAATCCCCGCCGTGGTGGCGTACGCCGGCTCCGCACCGGGACTGATTTCCGGGGTCATGCAGGTCAACGTGACCATTCCGCTCACGGCGCCCACCGGCACGCAACCCGTAGTGGTGACGGTGGGCACGGCGAACACGCAATCGGGCGCCAGCGCGGCGACGGTGGCGATCAATTAGCGCGACACAGGGGCGGACGGTCATGCAGCGGTCCGCCCCGTTTTCTGTGTGGAGAGAGTGTTGGTGAGGGAAAGGGGCGGTTCAACGCAGAGATGCGGAGAACGCAGAGGAAGCGCAGAGAAGACAAAGACTATTGGCCACAGATGAACACAGATGGACACGGATAAGCAGTTCTTGTGTCATCCGCGTTCATCTGTGGCCCAGTGTTTCTTGCGCGGCACCAAGGCGGTTTTCCAGGGAGGGTGGGGAGCGGATTACAGGTGGATGATGCCGCGCTGGATGGCGGCGGTGGCGGCCTGGGTGCGATCCTGCACTCCCAGTTTGCTCAAAATGTTCTTAACGTGATTCTTCACGGTGTGTTCGGCAATGTTGAGGGTGAAGGCGATCTGCTTGTTGGCCAACCCCTGCACGATGAGGCCGAGCACCTGGACCTCGCGGGCGCTGAGGTCGGGGCGCGGCAACTGAGCGGCCAGGGATGCGGCCACCGCCGAAGGCAGGTAGGTCTGTCCGGCATAGACGGCGCGGATGGCCTTGAGCAACTCGTCGTGGAGGACGTCTTTGGTGAGGTAGGCCTGCACGCCCGCCGCCAGGGCGCGGCGGATGTCCTCGTCGCCCCCGTAGGTGGTGAGGGCGACCATCCTGGCCCCGGGGAATTCGGCGCGGATCTTGATGGCCGCCTCCACCCCGCCCATACCCGGCATGCGCAGATCGAGCAGGGTGACATCGGGCAGGTGGAGGCGGAACATCTCGATGGCCTGATGACCGTTGGCGGCTTCGGCGACCACGGTCATATCTTCCTGCATGTTGACGATGGTGGTGACGCCGACGCGCGCCACGAGGTGGTCTTCGGCAACGAGGATTCTAATTTTGTCGCTCATGGTAAAGGTACAGTTACTTCGACTTCGGTTCCGGCGCCGGGGTTACTGGCCAATCGGAGTTCGCCGCCCAGGCGCTCGGCGCGCTCGCGCATGCCGATCAAGCCGAAATGCCCGGCGCGGGAAGAAAACACGTCTTGCGCATTGAACCCGCGGCCGTTATCGCCGATGCGCAGGTGTAGATTGCGCGCTTCCAGTTGGAGACGAATGGCGATTCTGCCGGCGCCGGCATGTTTGAGGGCGTTGGTGACGGCTTCCTGGGCGATGCGGAGCAAATGCTGCTCCATTTCTTCGGGCAACTGCGACTGGGGGCCGGTGACCTCGACGGAGACCTCGACGCCGGACCCGGCGGTCCACATGCGGGCGCCCGATTCGATGGCGGCCGCCAGGTCCTGACCCTCCAGCGCGGAGGCGCGCAGGTCCATGACGCTGCGCCGCGCTTCGGTGAGGGAATGGCGCGCCATGCGGCGGGCCATGTCCAGGTAGGAGCGCGCCGGCGTGGCATTCTCGGGCATGCACATGGCGACGGCGTCCAACTGCGAGGAGATGCCGACGAAGCCCTGGGCGAGGGTGTCGTGGATCTCGCGGGCCAGGCGGGCGCGCTCTTCCAATACCAGCCCAAAGCGGAAGCGGATCTGGCGCAGCCGGAGCTGGTAAATGGCCCAGGCGGCCGCCAGTACAGCCGCCACGCCCAGGGCGCGAAACCATGCCGTCTCCCAAAACTGGGGGCGTATTTCGAACTGATAGGATTGCTGGCTGGCTGGACCGCCGGGCAGTTCGGCGCGCACGTTGAATCGATAGAGGCCATGGCGCAGGCTGTTGAAATCGATTACGCGCCGCGCGCCGGCGGCCACCCAATCGCGATTCAGACCTTCAAGCTGGTAAGAGTACTGCACGCGCTCCGGGGCGCTCAGGTGGATGCCGGTGTAGCGTATTTGGAGGCGTTCGTTGCCCGGAGCCAGGCGTGCGGGGCGGCCGAGATCGACCGGATCGCCGTTGGCCGTCATTTGAACGAGGCGCACCACCGGGGAAAGGGCGGCGGGTTTACGCGCATCGGGGGTGAGCACGGCCAGGCCCCGGCTGGTAGTGAACCAGAGGCGTCCGTCGGTGGTGCGGACGCCGCCGCCGGCGGTGGGATAGGCGGTAGCGCACTGGGCGCTGCGCAAACCGTCTTCCACGCCGTAGTTCCGCGGCTCCAGGCGGGATCGTTTCCTGGCGGCGAACTCCAGGAGCTGGCTTTTGGCGATCTGGCAGATACCGCGGGTGGTGCTCAGCCACAGGGATTCGCCATCGTCGACGACCTTGCCGATGTTGTCGCTGAGCAGGCCGTCGCGCGCCATATAGTGGACGAACCTGCCGTCGCGCAGGGCATTCAGGCCGCCGCCGAAGGTGCCGATCCAGAGCGTGCCTTGGGGATCCTCATAGAGGGAGCGGATCTGGTCGCTGGAAAGGCCGTCGGCGGTGGTATAGTGGCGGCGCTCCTCGCCCTTCACGCGCCACAGGCCCTTGCCGTAGGTGCCCGCCCAGATGGCGCCGTCGCGTCCCTGAGACAGGGTAACGACGAAATCGATCAGCAGGGGACCGCCGGCGACCGCGTTTTGGAACTGGTTGCCGCGGACAAGGCTCAATCCCGCCGGAGTTGCCAGCCAGAGGGCGCCGTGGGCATCCTCGATGGCGTCGAAGACGGCCTTGCGCCCCAGCGGGTCCGGCGGCTGATAGGTAACGAATCTGCCCGCCCGCATGCGGGCCACGCCGGAGCGCGTGGCGACCAGCAGATCTCCGTGCGCGTCTTCCCGAATGCGAAGGATTTCGCTATCGGGCAGCCCTTCGCGAGCCGTGTAGCGGCGCGAAGCGGCGCCTGAAAACAGCAGGAGGCCGGAATCGTTGAAGCCCACCCAGACGCGTCCGGCGTGGTCCTGAAACACGGCATTGGGGGCGTCGCTGGGCAAGCCTTCGGACTTTCCATACACCATGAAGACGTCGTTGCGCCAGCGGCTGAGGCCGCCGTTGGCGCCGATCCAAAGATCGCCTTCGCGATCCTCGAACAGACAGCGCACGCCGTCGCTGTCGTCGGGATTCTCCTGATTGGCGGCAAGGAAGCGGTTGCCCTGGAGGCGGGCCATGCCGTCGTTGGTTCCGGCCCAGAGAATGCCGTCGCGATCCGCCCACAGAGTGCGGACGGAGGTGTCCGGCAAGCCCTCGCGCATGCCGTACTTCTGAATGGCGCCGCTCGGGGAGCGGCGGATGATGCCGTGGTTTCCACCGATCCAGATGTTGCCGTCGCGGTCGCCCATCATGGTGCTCATCAGCATGCCGCCCAGTTGTCCGGCTTCCATGACGGTGACGAATTTCCCGCCCGTCCGGCGCACGACGCGGCTGAAGCCGGCCACCCAAAGATCGTGATTGGCGTCCTCGCAGAGCGCCCGCGCCGCGGCCACGGGGATATCGACGTTGGGTTTGAAACTGGTGAAGCGGCCGTCCTGGAAACGGCTCAGGTAGACGCCCGCCACCACCCACAGGGCGCCTTCGCGGTCGGCATGCAAGGCGGTGATGGCGGCATCCGGCAGTCCCTGCTTCACGGTGAAGGTGCGGAAATGGCCCTGGCGATACTGCGTGAGGCCGTTGGAGGTGCCGATCCACAGGCCGCCGTCGTTGGCCGGGGCGAGGGCGGTGATGGAGTTATCGGGCAGATCGCCATTGGCCTTGTTGTAGACTACGAACTCATAGCCGTCGAAGCGGGCCAGTCCCTCGTCGGTGCCCAGCCACAGGTAGCCGTCGGTGGTCTGGGTGATGGCGCGGATGGTGTCCTGCGGGAGGCCGCTCTCCTGTGTCCATATGGTGCGCGAATACTGGGTGAGGCTCATGCGCGGATCGAGCGCGAGCGCGCCGGGCGCCAGCCAGGCGGCCAGGGCGAAGATCGCCGCTATGCGCTTTCCCACAGATTCAGTATAAGACGGGGGCGGCGGGCGGGAATTGGAAGACCACGCGAGGCGAGGGCGGCCGGCACGCGGCGCTGGTATATCGTGCGGGGATTTATGATGGGATTGTGAAGCGAGCTCGCACGCTCTCCATCAAGAATCCGGCGGCCCACCAACTGGCGGAGCAAGTGGCCAAGCAGATGGGCGTCACGCTCACCGAAGCGGTGATCCGCGCGCTGGAAGATAAGGTGCGGCAGGCGCCGAAGCCAAAGCCAATCGACTGGAAGAAGCTTGACGCGATTCTGGCCAGATTTGACGCCCTGCCTGTTCTCGACCCGCGCAGCCCGGACGAAATTCTCGGCTACGATGAGTTTGGTCTCCCACGCTAATGGTGATAGACACTTCGGCGGTGGTCGCTATTGCCTTGCATGAACCGTCGCGGGAATTTTTGCTGGATGCAATCCGGTCCGCGGTGACGCGCACGGTTTCATCCGTGACCCTGATGGAAGCGGGAATTGTCCTTCGTGCCCGCTCGGGCCAGGAGGGCGTGGAAGCGTTGTACGACTTCCTCGAAAATCAGAGCATTGAAACGGCAGGATTCGATAAAGCACAGGCACAAGCTGCCATCAGCGCGTTCGAGCGTTTTGGCAAAGGCATGGGCCACCGGGTGCAGCTCAACTTCGGCGATTGCGCGGTGTACGGGTTGGCATCGTTGCGTGGCGAACCTCTGCTGGCTACCGGCAACGGCTTCGCGGGCACGGACCTGACCGTGATCGGTCCGACGTCAGGATCTTGAGGCGGAAGGCGTGCGGATGGCGTCTAATAGAGGGATGAAGTTTTTGTTTGCCGCAGTGCTTCTGCCGGGGCTGTGCCTGGGCGCCATCTGGCCGGAGAATATCGGGGCATGGAAGCGTGCCGCCACCATGCAGGCCACGCTCTCCGACCGGCCCATCTGGGATGAGTACGGGCTGAAGGAGTCCGAAGCCGCCCGCTATGAGAGCGGGGACGCCCATTTCACCGTCACCGGCTACCGGTTGCAGGACACGACGGGTGCCATGGCGGCTTTCCAGTGGCTGCGGCCGGCGAAATCCACGCCTTCGAAGCTGGCGCCGCTGGCCGCCGGGACGGCGGACGGGTTACTGGTGGCCAACGGCAACTACCTGCTTTCGTTCAGCGGGCACACGCCGGAGGCGGCGGAACTGGGGGCGCTGTTCGATGGCCTGCGCAACGTGGACACCACGGTGCTACCGTCGCTGCCCGCCAATCTGCCCGAGCAGGACCGAGTGGCCAACAGCGAACGGTACATTACGGGACCGGCCAGCCTGGTGAGTTTCCTGCCGGCGATTCCTCCTTCGGTGGCCGCTTTCCACTATGGCGCCGAGGGTCAGATGGGGGTTTTCCACAGCCCGAAAGGGGACATGGCGCTGGTGATTTTCAGTTACCCGACGCCGCAGATCGCGATGCAGGAGGAGCCCGAATTCAGGAGAATACCCGGTGGCAATCTGGTAAAGCGGAGCGGTCCCCTGGTGGCCGTGGTGCTGACCCCCGCGGACCCGGACGCAGCCGAACGTTTGCTGGCGCGGGTGAAATACGAGGCTTTGGTGACCCTCAATCAGTGGGTTCCGAGCCACAAGGACAACATCGGCAATCTGGTGATAAACGCTTTCGTTCTCATTGGGATACTGCTGGGGTTCTCGGTTGTATCGGGGCTGGCATTCGGTGGCTTGCGGGCGTTCCGGCGGCGGGGAAATCGGGGCGAAGAGGCGGACGCGTTGACGACCCTGCATCTACGCGGATGAAGGGCCGGATCAGCAAACCCCTGTTTTTGTTGGTATTAGAGCGATTTCCTCAGGCGGAAACTGGACTTTTTGGCCTTCTTCGCGCCTTTTGTGGAAAAATCCACGTTCCCGCAAGTTGGCCCAAAAGAGCAGGTTACGGCCAAAAAAACGGCAGCCGGATTTTCACTTGACTGGAGAGCCGTTAGGAAATACGATTCAACTACAAAGTTTTGGCGGTTGCGATTCCGTCGAGACTGATTCTCCCATCGAACATCACCCTGGTAGAACAGGGGGATAAAATGCTCACCCTTCGGGGTGAGCATTTCTAATTTAGGGCGCACGCCGATTGCAAGGTGTGTTTTGGCGCCGCTTTTTTAGGGATGGTGTGGGAGAGCAAGTCCGCCGCTGGTGGTAGGGAGCACGGTTTTGCGGCTGCTCCGGGCGCTGGTGGCGCCGGCCATGCCCCGGGTCTCCAAACCGATCATCGATGGCGTGGTGGCCTGGATTACGCGCCACAGCGGCAAACTGGCGGGCATCCGGAAGCGTCATTCCAAGGCCCGGTATTTTAGGACAAGCTGGACGGCGCCCGGCGCCAGACGACGGGCCGGATGGCGGCGCTGCCTCCAGGGAAGCGAATTCCGCCACGCGGGGGTTGCGTACGCGGGCGGCGGCCGCATGGTAATCCAAAACATTAGATTTACTATACATCAATATGAAAAAGAGGCGTTAATCGGTAGTGATAGGGTCGAAAAACGTCCGACGGAAGGGCAGATTCCGCTGGATGGAATCGACCTGCGGGAGTAGGACGTGGAGGGTGGGCGGCGCGAAATCGGGGTAATCTTCAAGATTACCTGCGTTATGACCTGCTAGTTCGTGAGAACATTGGATTTGGCAAGGTGGACTCGCTGGGCGACCGGTGGCGGATGGAATCCGCGAGCGGTGAGGAAGCCTGGGGGAAAGAGAGTCCGAGCTTCGCTCGGATTGGCAGCCTGAAGCCTGCCCCACCAAGGCATGGCAGGCGTGGGCGCCTACGCTACAAACGAAGAAAGAAGACGAATGACTGATTTGAAGTTGCAGGTAGTACCGCTGGGCGGACTGGGCGAGTTCGGTATGAACATCACCGCCATCCGTTATGGCGAAGACATTATCGTAGTCGATTGCGGCATGATGTTCCCCGACGCCGAGCTGCTGGGCGTCGATCTGGTGATGCCCGACCTGACGTTCCTGAAAGAGAACCAGGCGCAGGTGCGCGCCGTGATTCTGACGCACGGTCACGAAGACCACATCGGAGCGGTGCCTTATTTCCTCTCCGAGATCGACGTGCCGGTCTATGGCACAGCATTCACGCTGGCGCTGGTGGAGCGGCGGCTGGAAGAGTACGATCTGGAGCGGGAGCCGCGGCTGATCAAGGTCAAGCCGAAGCAGGCGATCGCGGTCGGCCCGTTCAAGATCGAGTTTATTCACGTTACGCACTCGATTGTGAGCGCGGTGGCATTGGCCATCACCACGCCGCTGGGCGTGATCATCCACACGGGCGATTTCAAAGTGGACCCCACGCCCACGGACAACGAGCTGTTCGACCTGCATACGCTGGCCGATTACGGCAAGCGCGGGGTGCTGTTGCTGCTCAGCGATTCGACCAATTCGGACCGGCCGGGTTACACCGAGAGCGAGCGGGCGGTGAAGCCGCGCATGGAGGAGATCTTCAGCCGGAGCGAGAACCGGATTGTAGTTTCCTGCTTCAGCTCGTCGATTCACCGCATCCAACTGGTGCTCGACCTGGCGGAGGAATACGGCCGGCGGGTGGCGGTGATCGGCCGGAGCATGGTTTCGGTGACGGAGATCGCCCACGCGCACGGGCTGCTGACCATTCCGGACGGCATCCTGCTGCGGCCGCAGGATGTGATGGGCCTGGCGCGGGACAAGGTGGCGATTCTGGTTTCGGGCACGCAGGGCGAGCCGATGTCGGCGCTGTCGCGGGTGGCGGTGGACAACCACAAGCACATCTCGGTGGACAAGGGTGACACGGTGGTGATGAGCTCGCGCATCATCCCGGGCAACGAGAAGGCGATTTTCCGCATGATCGACCACATGTCGCGGCGCGGGGCGGACGTGATGTACGGGAGCATGAATCCTCCGCTGCACGTTTCCGGACACGCCAGCGTGGAAGAGATGAAGCTGGTCTTGAACCTGGTGAGGCCGCGCTACTTCATGCCCATCCACGGGGAGTTCCGGCAGCTTTCCAAGCATGCCAAGCTGGCCGAGCACCTGCGCTTCGCCGGGCTGGAAGAGACCTTTATCATGGACATGGGCGAGATCCTGGAGTTCGACCATCACGGGGCGCGCAAGGCGGGCAAAGTGACGGTGGGGCACGTGTGCATCGATTCGGGTTCGGTGGACGACGTGGTGCAGGAGATGGTGATCCGCGACCGGCGGCTGCTGTCGGAAGACGGCATCGTGCTGCCGATCATCGCCATCAACCGCAACACCGGGAAACTGGAAAGCCCGCCGGAGATCGTGATGCGCGGATTCCAGGCGGGCGACGACGGAGTGGCGGCGTTCCTGGATGCGGCGCGGCAACTGGTGGTTAAGACACTCGAGGGATCGAATCAGGAGGAGAAGACGGATTGGGGAGTCATGAAGGAAAAGATCCGCGCGGACCTGAAGCGGCACATTGTGAAGCAGACGTCCAAGCGCCCGTTGATCATGCCGGTGATTCTAGAGGTGTAGAGCGCGGGGGGCTGGCGGAGGTCGCGCCGGTCTACCTGGAAGACGCGTCCGGGTTGAAGGGGGGCCACGCCGAGCGGGTTTTTGCGCCGGCGGACGACGCGGGTGTGGCCGAGGTATTGCGCGCGGCGGCGGCGGCGGGGATTGGGGTGACGGTAGCGGGGGCGGGTACGGGGGTGGCGGGCGGGCGCGTGCCCTTCGGCGGGTGGGTGCTCTCGCTGGAGAAGTTCCGGCGGCTGGAGATTCACGCCGGGTACGCCATCTCTGGCGCCGGCGTGCTGCTGCGCGACGTGCATGCGGCGGCGGGCGCGTCGGGGCAGCTTTATCCGCCCGATCCGACGGAGACCGGGGCATCCATCGGCGGCAACATCGCCTGCAACGCCAGCGGATCGCGGAGCTTCCGCTACGGCCCGACGGGCGCCTGGGTGGAGCGTTTGCGGGTGGTGCTGGTGAGCGGGCGCATCCTCGATATCGGGCGCGGCGAGAAGATCGATTTCGATCCGGGCACGATCCCGCTGCCGGCCGTCACCAAGAATACGGCGGGCTATCTGTTGCGCCCGGGCATGGATTGGGTGGATCTCTTCGTCGGTTCGGAGGGCACGCTGGGGGTGGTCACGGAAGCTACGCTGCGGTTGCTTCCGGTGCCCCAGGCGGTGCTGGCGGGGCTGGTGTTCTTCCCCAGCGACGATGAGGCGGTGAGCGCGGTGGAACAATGGCGCGGCACGGCGCGGGCGCGCATGCTGGAATATTTCGACCAGCCTTCGCTCGACCTGTTGCGCAGCCGCTTCCCGGAGATTCCGGCGGCGGCGCGCGCGGCCATCCTGTTCGATCAGGAGATGGAGTCGGAGGACGATCCGGAGATCGACCGGTGGCTGGAGAGGCTGGAGGGCACGGGCGCGATGGGGGAAGAATCGTGGTTTGCCACCACAGCCAACGATCGGGAGCGCTTCCGGCGCTTCCGGCATACGCTGCCGGAACTGGTGAACGATGCGGTGCGGCGCAGTGGCGCGATGAAGATGAATACCGATTTCGCGGTGCCGCTGGAGCGCAATCGGGAGATGCAGGCGTACTACCGGCAGCGGCTGGAAGAGGAGTTTCCGGGGCGCTACGTGATCTTCGGGCACATCGGCGATGCGCACGTCCATGTGAACCTGTTCAGCGATCCGGCGAACCCGGGGCAGGCTACGGCGCTGTTGGGGGAATTTGCGCGGCGCGCGGTCGAGTTGGGCGGCACGGTGGCGGCCGAGCACGGGGTAGGGAAGCGCAAGGCGCACCTGCTGGGGCTGCAATACGCGCCCGAGCACCTGGAGGCCATGCGGGCCGTCAAGCGGCGGTTCGATCCGGCCGGCATCCTGGGCTGCGGCACCATGGTGGCCGCGGCATAAAGTTGTCGCTGCGCCGGGAATTTGGCGGTGCGGCTGGTATTTGGGCGTGCATTTTCAATAGCTTAAACGCCCTAATGAGTGGCAGCAGAAATGCCGATGAGGGAAGACATGAGCATCGGTTCAATCAACCCACTCTCCAACGTACAGTCGCTTCTCGCCACCGCCCTTCAGAGCGCCGGCCTGACGACTAACACCAACAGCAACAGTCTGAGCAGCCTCAACGCGACATCCTCGGTCGGACAGACATCAGACAATAGCCGGCTTTCTCCGTTCGCGCAGATGTTGGCCGAACTGCAGCAGCTCCAAACAACGGACCCCGCCAAGTACTCGCAGGTGACGCAGCAGATCGCGAGCAATCTGACCACCGCCGCGCAAACCGCTACCTCGAGCGGCAATACCACGGCGGCGACCCAACTGACGCAGCTCGCCAGCGATTTTACGAGCGCGTCGAAGAGCGGCCAACTGCCCAGCGTCTCGGATCTGGCGCAGGCGGTGGGCGGCGGCCATCATCATCACCATCATGCCCACGCCGCCTCTTCCAGCAGCGATGCCGATGGCACTTCCAGCAGCAGCACATCGAGCACGAGCGCGGAGCAGACGCTGAGCCAACTGCTGGCGGCGTTCCAGACGGGCAGCAGCAGCATCCAGACCGACGCCACCAATCCGCTGAGCATCATTATGAACACGCTGTCGAGCGCCGGGATCACGTCAACGGGCGCCTGATTGGCAGCACATGTGCCAGCTAGGATTTCGGGGAAACCGCTCCGTTGGTAAGCACTCCCTTACGGTCGTGGCTCTGATCGAAGCGGTAAGCACTCCGTTACGGTCGTGGCTCTGATCGAAGCGGTAAGCACTCCGTTACGGTCGTGGCTCTGATCGAAGCGGTAAGCACTCCGTCACGGTCGTGGCTCTGATCGAAGCGGCCGTTGGGAGCGCAGCCGGGCTCGTTAGCAAGCGGACATTCCTATACAGTTGGTGGACTCCCGATACGGTGCGCTCGGTTACCATACCACTATGCTCTCCTGGCTGGTGGTCGGTATCGGCGATATTACGCGCAAGCGGGTGCTCCCCGCGATTCTGGCGGAGCCGCGCAGCCGGCTGGCGGGAATCGTGACCCGCGATGCGGCGAAGGCCAAGCCGTACGGCGTCGAGTCGTGGAGCGATCTCGCGTCGGCGCTGGGTGAGTGCGATGCCACGGCGGTATATGTGGCATCGCCGGTTTTTTTGCACGCCCCGCAGACGATTGAGGCGCTGCGCTCGGGGCGTCACGTGCTGTGCGAAAAGCCCATGGCGCTGAACTATGACGAGGCGCTGGCCATGCAGCAGGCTTCCGAAGACACGCGCCACACCCTGGGCGTCGCCTATTACCGCCGCATGTACCCCAAGGTGGACCGGGCGCGCGAGTTGATCGAGGCCGGCGTCATCGGGCGGCCGGTATTCGCCGAAGCCACCGCGCACGATTGGTTCAACCCGCTGGGCACGCAGCGTGCGTGGCTGGCCGACGCGAAGCAGTCCGGCGGCGGGCCGCTGCGCGATATCGGGTCGCATCGCATCGATCTGATGAACTACCTGTTCGGCAAGCCCATCCGCGCCGACGGACACTTATCGACGCTGGTGCAGCCGCTCGAAGTGGAGGACAACGCCACCGTGATGATCGAGTACGAAGGCGGGGTGCGCGGGGTGGTGGACGTGCGGTGGCACTCGCGGGTAGTGCGGGACGAGTTCCGCGTCCGCGGCACCGATGGGGAGATAGACTTGTCGCCGCTGAACGGAGCGGAACTAGTGCATCCCGGCGGAGTCGAACGCCTTGCCGCGGCGGCGAATTTGCATTACCCGTGCGTGGAAGATTTTGTCAGTGCCATTGTGCGGGGCATCCTGCCGCGATCATATGGAGGAAGCGCGCTGGCCGCCGAATGGGTAATGGAGCAAGTCAGCCCGTGACTTGCCGGTGCGGTTTACCCGGCGGGGCCGGGAGGAAGGCGAAGGCAATCCGCTGTAGGATAGAAGTGTCATGTTGATTCGCGTGTTCGGCATTTTGCCGCTTCTTTCCATCCTGCTGGCTGCCCAGCCGGCCCAGGATCCCACCGCACTGGCCAGAAAGGCGTTGGACCTGGTGCTGGCCGCCCGGTATGCCGAGTTCCTGCAAATGTCCACGGCCGACGTGCAGAAGGGATTGCCGGAGGCGGAGATGGCCAAGTTGGGCGCCATGATCAAGACTTACGGCGCTTTGGAGAAACTCTCGGATGCGACGGTAACCCGGTCGGGCCCCAACAGCATCGTGGTCTTCCCGGCCAAATTCGCCACTCAGAATATCAACTTCCGCATTATTATCAACTCGTCGGGCCTGGTGGCGGGCTTCTTTCAGCTTCCGGGCGGCCTCAACTGGCAGCGGCCGGAGTACAGTCAGCCGGCCAGTTTCAAGGAGCGGGAAGTCACGGTGGGGGACGGCGAGTGGAAGCTGCCGGGAACCCTGACCGTGCCGGTGGGCGCCGGGCCGTTCCCGGCGGTGGTGCTGGTGCACGGCTCGGGACCGAACGATCGGGACGAGACGGTGGGCGGCACCAAGGTCTTCAAGGATCTGGCCGAGGGACTGGCTTCGCGGGGCATCGTGGTGTTGCGTTACGAGAAGCGCACCAGCCAGTACCGGGCGCGCGCCGCCGCCAGCCCCAAATTCACGGTGCAGGAGGAGACGGTGGAGGATGCCGTCAAAGCGGTGGCGCTGGTGCGATCGCAGGCGGAGGTGAACGGTCAGCGGGTCTTCGTGATCGGGCACAGCCTGGGAGGGTACGTGGCGCCGCGCATCGCCGAGCAGGACGGCAAACTGGCGGGGATGGTGCTGATGGCGGGGAATGTGCGGCCCATGGAAGACCTTCTGCTGGAACAGATGAACTACATGGGCATCCAGGGCGACCAACTGGATCGGGTGAAGGACTTGCAGGCCAAAGTGAAGAAGCTGGAGCCGGGCGACGAGGATTCGCCGGCGCTGGGCGGTATTCCGATCTCCTACTGGCTGGATTTAAAGGACTACAATCCGGCCGCCGAGGCCAAGAAACTGACGATTCCGCTGCTGATTCTGCAGGGCGAGCGGGATTACCAGGTCACGATGACCGATTTCGCCCTCTGGAAGGCCGCCGTGGGCGGCGCCAAAGGGGTCGTGATGAAGAGCTATCCGGCGTTGAATCACTTGTTTGTGGCCGGTGAAGGGAAGAGTATGCCGGTCGAATATAACAAGCCAGGGCACGTGGCGCCGGCGGTGATCGAGGACATCGCGAAATTCGTCAAATAGGCGCCGGAGCGCGTCGATGGGGCGGCGGGCGCAAATCGGATGTAAGCACGGGAAAGCGATGCGGCACGGATCACTCCGAGGGGGCAATCCGCCGCATGACGGACTTCACTTTTTGCCGGTATTCGACATTCGGATTGTAGGTGGCGAGGAGTTTGTCCAGCTTCTTGTCTTTATATAGGATCGAATGGGACAGGCGGTAGCCTACGGCACGGATAGCGGCGACCGGTGAGGGGAAGCTGGCGCGTCCGGAATCCCAGCCGAACAGATTGTTGTTGCGGGCGGACTTACCACCGGTAGTTTCCACGTAGGAGAGGCTGGGCAGCAGACGCCAGTCGAGTTCGTTAAAGTCGGCGGCTTCGAGGAAGGCGGCGGAGTACTGTTCGGCGGGGCAATCGGCGTTGTGGAAGAAGTTGCGGAGGGTTACCAGTCTGGGATCGCGGCGATAATCGGGAGCGGGGGCGGGGGCCTGGCACGGCGACAGAACTGCCGGCGAGGTCACCAATCCCATTACAAACATCCCGCTCGTCATTATTCTCAACATGCTGGAAACTCCTTAGAATCAAAGATTTGTGAAAGCTTTGGTGGGCGCCGTCGAGGGCGGTCCAAAGCGTCGAATGGGGGGGAACCTGAGTTCCACTTTGCGGGTATCTACGAAGCGTCCATAAGCAGAGATTATACCACTATGAGGAGGGGCGCCAGGGGGAAGGTGGGGAAATGGTGAGGAAGGGTACCAAGGGGAAAAGCGGGTTAGCGGGCCATAACCCAGGCCGCCGCGGGGTTCGCTTTTCGGCCGTTTTTCCGGGTGGCTGCGACGGGGCCGGGGGAACCGGCAGGGCGGGAGGCCTCTCCCGGTGGGGCTAGCGCAACTTCACTGGTCCCAATGGGTTATATTAGGTTAACCAATGTCGTTCCTTCGGCCCCTGCTGCTTGTTTTGAGCGCGCTGCCGTGTATTGCGGCCACCTTTGGCACGGTGGTTCCGCATACCCCGGCGCTCGCGGATCTGGCGATCGATGAGGGGCGCAAGCGCCTCTATCTGGTCAATACGCTCTCCAGCACCGTGGAAGTGTACTCCACCACATCCAGCCCACCCCGGCTGACCAACAGCATTCCGACCGACGCGACACCGTTATCGGTGGCGCTGTCCCGGGAAACGCCGAGCCCGCACTATCTATACGTCACCTGCTACGGCGGTTCGACGCTGTTTATCGTTGACTTGACGTCGGCGAACTTCTCCTCCGTCTCCAAACAACTGGATGCCAAGCCGGAAGGGGTGGGGGTGGGCTACACTGGCCTGGTTCTGATCACCACGGTGGGCACAGGCACCGGAGCGGAGGTGCTGATTACCTACGACCCGGTGGCCGGCAAAACCCAGGGACTGGCCGTGGCCCCCGTGGCGCCGGTGGCGCCGGCGCTGCCGCCCACGAACGACAATATGTATCTGGTGGGCAAGAGCCGCTTGCAGGCATCGGCGGATGGGAAGCTGATCGTCGGGGTGAATTTGCAAGCGTCGACGCGCACCGTATTCGTTTTCGATGTGGCGTCTTCCGTGGTGCTCGCGAGCCGGGTAGTGCCGGTGATATCGCCCATCCTGGCGGTGTCGCCGGACGGCAGCAAGTTCTTGAGCGGGCCCATGCTGTTCGACACCCAGACGCTGGCGGTGCTGGCGCAGCAGAATACCACCAACTCGCCTTACGTCTTCCCGGCCACCGCCAACTTCAACGTGCAGACCAGCCAGGGTGGCGCGGTGTTTCTGCCCGACGGCAGCGCTTTGTTGGCGGCCTACAACATCGTGCCCACCGCGGTGCCGGCGGCGGCGGCGAATGCCAGCCAGATGACGGTCAATACGCCGGATACGATGCTGATCCAGTTGGGCATCAAGCTGCCGGAAAACCTGGATGGGAAAATGGCGATCACGAGCGACGGGGCCACGGCCTACGCCCTCTCGCAATCCGGCTTCGTGGTGCTGCCCATCGGGACGCTGAAGAGCCAGCCGCTGGCGATACCGGATTCCACGGTGGCCCTGCTGGCCAGCGACCAGTGCGGCGTGACCGCGGCCCTGAATTCGGCGACCATCCCGGTGCGCGACGGCGGGGGCGGCAAGATAACGGTAACCGTGCAGGCGCTGACCGCGACCACCACCAGCCCCACGGTACGGGCCACGTCGAAGAGCTACGGCGGCGATGTGACGGTGCAATTCAGCGCTACGGCGGCGCGAACCCTGGGCACGGCGGCCGCCGACCAGTTGCTCATCCAGGCCGCCGAAGCGGTGAACATTATTCCGGCGGTGCGGATCTTTCAAAACAGCCGCAACGCGGAAGCCACGGGCACCATTCTGCCCATCGATTGGGGCGCCAGCGCCACGGGCCTGGCGGACATGCTGGGCGACACGGCGCGGCAGCGGATCTATATCGCCAATCCGGGGCTGAACCGCCTGGAAGTATTCGACATGCAGAAGCGGGTGTTCCTGAGCCCGATTGCGGTGAGCCAGTTACCGCGCTCCATGGCCTTGGGCAGCGACGGCAACACGCTGTATGTGGCCTCCGGCGGAGGCGAGCAAATCAGCATCGTGGATTTGACGCAGGGCATCGTGACCGGCCGGGTGCTGTTTCCGCCCCTGCCGTTCGATGCCACTTTCGCCCTGATCACTCCGGCGCTCGTGGCGAGCAGCCAGCATGGCGTGCAGGCGATCATGAGCGACGGCACGCTGTGGAGGATCGTGGGGAACAGCGTAACGCCGCGTGTATTAGACCCCAACATATTCGGCACGGTGAGATCGATTCCCGCGCCGCAGACCATGGCGTCGACGCCGGAGGGCAGCTACGTGCTGATACTGGGCGGGAACGGCACGGCGTATCTGTACAGCTCGTCGACCGACGATTTCGCGGCCGCGCAAAGCGTGATCCCCACGCCGATCACCGGCTATTACGGTCCCATCGCGGCCGGGCCGAACGGCCAGTACTATCTGACCAACGACCAGGTGTTGAACCCGGCGCTGACGCCGATCGGCGCCAGCGGTACGGGCGCCACAGGGGGCGGCGCATTGCCCTCGCCGGGAGGCCCCTCCTCCAGCGGACGGCCGGTAGCGGCGGTGGCGGCGGTGGGCGGGTCGAGCTACGCGCGCTTCAGCACTCCGGCGACGGCCGCCAACGCCACCCCTACGGACACCGGCCTGGTGGAAGTGGTGGACCTCAATACGCAGCGCACATTGGCTACCGCACTGGCGCTGGAGACCCCCTCGGCGCTGGCGCGCAGCGGAGCCCGGGTCAACGTCCTCGGCCGCAGCATGGTGTTGGATTCGGCGGGGGATACGGCGTTTGTGCTGACGGCTTCGGGTCTGAGCGTGATTCCCCTGGCGACTTCCGCCGCGCAGAACGTTCCGCAGGTTCCGGCGAATGGGGTGGTGAATATGGCGGACTTCACCGGCGGGGTGGCCGCGGGCGGCTTGATGGCGATATTCGGCAGCAACCTGGCATCGGCCGCCACGGCGACCAGTGCTCCCCTGCCCACGCTGCTCGGCGGTTCCTGTATTACGCTGAACAACACGCCGCTCTCGCTAGTGGCCACTTCGCCGGGTCAAGTCAACGCGCAACTGCCACCGACGCTGGCCGCGGGACGCTATCCCCTGGTGGTGCGGTCGATTACCGGGCAGGCGGCATCGTCCTCCATCAATGTGACGGTATCCAAGTACGCGCCGGCGGTGTTCGTGGACGGGCAGGGCGCCGCGCTGTTCCACGCCGATGGCACGCGGGTGAACCAAGATAACCCGGGGACGCGCGACGAAGAGCTGACGCTGTACGCCACCGGACTGGGCGCGACCACGGGCGGAAAGGTGACGGTGGGGATGCCGTCGCCGGCGAGTCCGCTGGCGGTGACGGCCCCGGTTTCGCTGTACTTCGGCAATCCGCTGATCACGCAGGCGGCGATTATCGTGGATTGGAGCGGTCTGCTGCCCGGCTCGATCGGGGTCTACCAGATCAATTGCCGGATTCCGGGAGACCACCTGAACGGCGATGCCCTGCCCATCACGCTGAAAATCGGCGGGGTGAGCAGTATCACGACGGGGAACGACGTACCGCAAGTCTGGGTTCAGTAGGATTCCGGGCCGGAGCTAGTACCTTTCCTCAGTACTGTTATAATACGGACGTTTCGCGATACCATCAGGCGGACTATGGCGTCCGTGGTGTGTCATGGCGTAAAGTCGTAAGGTATAGAAGAATCAGTAGTGTGAGGAGTTCATGCGTTCCATTCGATTCGTCGCAGTCATTCTGGCCGTTCTTGTGGGATTGGCGTCGTGCAGTCGCGATCCCAACGTGGTCAAGAAGCGCTACCTGGAGAGCGGCAACAAGTATTTCGAGAAAGGCCGTTATAAAGAGGCTTCCATCCAGTATCGCAACGCCCTGAAGCGCGATCAGAAATATGGAGCGGCGTACTACAGACTTGCCTTGGTGAGCCTCAAACAGGGCGAACCAGTGGCCGCCGTGCCGCCACTGCGCCGGGCGGTGGAACTGATACCGCAAGATCAGCCGGAGCATTGGGATGCCGTGACCAAGCTGTCGGACGTATTCCTGGCCTACGGCAAGGACGCGAATACGCACAAGATGTTTCCGGATCTGATGAAAGAGGCGCAGGCGCTCATCAAGGATCTGCTGCAGCACGACGCGAATTCCTACGACGCGCACCGCCTGCTGGGCGACGTGAACTTCACCAAGGCGACGGAAGCGTACGTTGACAGGCACCCCGATCAGGGGTTGGAGCTTTTGAATAAGGCCGTGGAGGAATACCGCAAGGCGGAGAGCATCAAACCCGGACAGCAGGGCGTTTTGATGCAGTTGGCCCGTACGGTGGAGGCGAAGGGCGATTTTGCGGAGGCCGAGACGCTCTTCCGCCGCGTGATGGATAAGGACAAGACTTTTCAAACGGCCTACACCGAGCTATACCGGCTGTTCATGTTCCAACGCAAGCCCGAGGAAGCGGAGCACGTTCTGAAGTTGGCATTCTCCAACAACCCGAGACAGTTCGGATACCTCACGCTCCTGGCTCAGCATTACGGGATGATGCAGCGGCGGGATCAGATGCTGGACGTGCTCAACCAGATGAAGAGCTATGCCAAGGATTGGGACCAGGCGTACCTCACGGTAGGCACATTCTACCTCCGTATGGGCGATGGCGATGCGGCGATTCGCGAGTACAAGGAAGGCATGGTCAAGGACCCGAAAAGGAAGGCGGTGTACCAGAAGGGCGTGATCGAAGTGCTCATGCACCAGGGCAAGAAGGGCGAAGCCGCCGCGGTCAATGCGGAAATTCTGAAAGACAATCCCAAAGATAACGACGCCCGCGGACTGTCGGCCACTTTCCTGCTGGACAAGGGGGATATCGCCAAAGCGCTGGCGGAATTGCAGGCGGTGGTGACGGCCTCGCCGCAGAATTTCGTGGCGCATTACAACCTGGGCAAGGCGCACCTGGCGCGCGGGGAAGCGGAACAGGCGCGCCAGCAGTTCCAGAAGGCCATCGAGTTGAAGCCGGACTACATACTGCCACGCATCGACCTGGCGCGATTGCAGGTGGCCCGTGGGGAGTTCGACGCCGCGCTGAAGACGGCCGACCAGATTCTGGCGATCGACAAAGGGAACGGCAACGCGCGCCTCATCCAGTCGGCCGCGCTGATGGGGATGAAAAAATTCGGCGACTCGCGCACCCTGCTGGAGGCCATGCTCAAGGCCAACCCGGGCTCGCCCGATGTGGTGTTCCAATTGGGCGTGGTCAACCTGGCGGAGAACAAGTTCAAGGACGCCGAAGATTCGTTCCGGCGCGCTTACCAGTTGAACCCGGCGAACCCGCGGGGCCTGCTGGGCCTGGTGGAAACCTATATGGTGCAGAACAAGCCCGACGAAGCTCTGAAAATCCTGCAAGCCGAGAGCGAAAAGGCTCCCAACCGCGTGGATCTACAGATAGTGCTGGGCAACACGGCGGCGCGCGCGGGCAAGTTCGATTTGGCGATTCAAGTCTTCAACCGAGTGCTCCCCCAGGTGGAAAAGGGCCGCGCACAAGGAGATGTGTACTTGAGGCTCGGCGAGGTCTACCGGCGCGCGCGCGACTACAACAACTCCGTGCAGGCATTGCAGAAGGCGCAAGTGGCCCTGCCCGAAAACGTCCAGGTGCTCAGCACTCTGGCGCTGGTGTTTGAAGCGTCCAATCGTCACAACGAGGCCAGGCAGGCTTACGCGGCCACGCTCAAACTGGACCCCAACAACGCGGTGGCACTGAACAACCTGGCATTCCTGCTGGCCGAGACCGGGACCAAGGAGGAAATCGACGACGCCCTCACCAAAGCGCAGCGCGCCAAGCAACTGCTGCCCAATCTGCTGGAGATCTCCGACACCCTGGGCTGGATCTACCTGAAGAAGGACCTGGCGGAGAACGCCATCGACATCTTCAAGGATCTGGTTTCCAAAGAGCCGAACATCTCGACCTATCACTACCACCTGGGCATGGCATACAAGCAGAAGGGCGATAAGACGAAGGCGCTCGATCAGCTTCGCGAGGCGTTGAAGTACAATCCGGCGAAGGAAGAGAAGGACAACATCCAGCGGTTGATTGCCAGCTTGGGGTAAGCCCGCGCAGTTACGTGGCCCTGCTGCGGGGGATCAACGTCGGCGGCAAGAACCTGTTGCCGATGAAGGACCTGGCCGGCCTGTTCGGCGAGGCGGGGTGTGCCGATGTGCGGACCTATATCCAGAGCGGCAATGTGCTCTTCCGTGCCAACCCGGCGAGGGCGGAAAGGCTCCCCCCGCTGATCGCCAAGGGCATTGCGGAGCGTTTTGGGTACCGGACCGCGGTGCTGTTGCGGAGCGTGGAGGAGCTTGGCGAGACCATCCGGAATAATCCTTTCGCGGCCGCGGGAGTGCCCGAGAGCTGGCTGCACGTGATGTTCCTGGCAAGCCGGCCGGATGCATCCCGCGTGGCGGCGCTCGACCCGGACCGCTCGCCGCCGGACGCCTTCGTGGTGCGGGGCCGGGAGATTTATCTGCAATGCCCCAACGGGGTGGGGAAGAGCAAGCTGACCAACGCCTGGTTCGACGCTCAACTCGCCACCACCGGCACGGGGCGGAATTGGCGGACGGTGGGCAGGCTTTTCGATCTGGCCGGCGCTGCTACCATTGTCCCGTGATGCGACTGATGCTGTTCTTCTGATGGCGATGCCGCTGTTCGGCGGCGATGCCTACCTTTTCACCTCGTTCCGGCGGAACGGGGAAACGGGAACCGGCGCGCTGAAAAGCCGGTGCGCGTGGAGGCGCTGCCTGAGTCAAAAGGCGCACTACGCCCGGTGACGCGCTGTTCTTAATGGCGCCGGCATCGCGATACGCCGCGTTGTTTTGCGGCAGAACGCGCACATCACCGCTCTTTATTGGGCCGGTCAAGCGTCTTCACGAGAATCTTGCCGGTTGGATGCCAGATTGCAGAAGCCCTGTCCCGGAGGAGTTCCATGCATTTGACTACGATTGCCCGGACGGCTCTCCGCGTGGCAGCCGCAATGCTGGTTTCGTCGATTATTTTCGCCCAAAGCACGTCCTCGCCTCCCCAAGCGGCGGGAGCCGGCGGCCAAAGTTCACCGCGTTTCGATGGCAAGTGGGTTACGAAGCTCGCCTGCCCCGCAAAAGGGAACACCGAGGGCTACACCTGGCAGTTTCCGAGCGTCGTCCAGAACAGCGGCTTTCGAGGAGAGCACGGCACGGCGGGGGAGCCCGGCTACCTGCTGATCGAAGGCAAGATCGCGGAGGACGGCAGCGCCAAGCTGGCGGCAACAGGCATCGTCGCTTCCAGGAAATATGCCCGCGGAGTGCTGGCCCACAAGGGCGAGGATTACAGCTACAACATCAAGGCCAAGTTCCAGGAGGCCGAGGGCACAGGCACCCGGGACGTGGGTCTGGGCGTCATAGGCCGCCCCTGCACGTTTGACTTCGTGAAGCAGTAGGCCAGGAAGCAGAATCGGCGCGAACCGGCGCGATTTCGCCGCGCCGCCTGCCCCGGGATAGGCTCTAAGTTTGCGATAACGCTCCCTAACGGTCGCGGCTCGGATTGGAGCACCTGCCGCACCTCGCGGTGCGATGCCCCAATCCGAGCCGCGCGCGTCAGGGAGCGGAATGCTCACGTAATTACGGTTCCAACCGCCTGGCCTTTTGATCGCGGCCGGCCTGATGCAAGGTCGCGGCGGTGGCGCGGCCATCGTCGCCGGTTTCAAAGCTGATCTGCGCGTCCACTATTTTGAGGAAGAACTCCTTTTCCTTTTCGGCGAAGATCTCGAGCTTGGGCTGACCGGTGAGTTGCGTGAACATGTGGGCGCCGTCGCGCGTGAACGTCAGGGTGATGCCCGGCGCGAGCTGATAGACGCCGGTGTAGCGGTCGAAGATCCGAGGGTCGAGCGTAATTTCCTGGTGCGAGCCAAGCGGCGAGAGTTTGGCGAGCGGCAGGGAGGAATCGAGCAGGTGCATGCCGATATCGTCCACGCCGACGCCGGTCATCATATTGGAGAGCACCACCACGCCAGCGCGGGATTGCGGATCGTAGCCCATGAAAGTCCGGTATCCGCCGGTGCCGCCGTTGTGCCAGACGATCTCGCGGCCTTCGTGCTTCAGGATGAGCCAGGCAAGCGCGATATCCATTTGCGGGCCGCCGGCCGGCCGGCGGACCTTGGTCATCGCGGCCATGGCCGGGGCGAGCGGCGATTCCACGTACCCCAAATGCGCGGCGATGAAGGTGAGCATATCGCGCGCGTCGCTCCGCAAAGCGCCGGCGCCGGCGAATGTGGGCAGGTCCCAGTTGGCCGCCGGTTGACGGGCCTCGTTGTGACCCGCGGCCAGGTGCGATTTCATCTCGGGCGTGAGCGCGATGCGCGTGTTCTCCATCTTGAGCGGTCCGGTGATGCGCGCGCGGACGAGCGCTTCGTAGTCCATCCCCGCGCGCCGCGCCAGCGCCTGGCCGAGCAGCGCGGCTCCCATGTTCGAGTATTCGAACTGCGCGCCGATATCGCGCGTCAGTTGGTAGGACGAAAGGAACTCGAAGAGGTTGGCCACGGTGTAATCGGCGTACGGGTTGTTGGGGTCCTTGGGCTTGAAATTGGAGGGCATGCGGGGCAGCCCGGAAGTGTGCGTGGCCAGATCGACGAGAGTGATCTGCTTGCCGCCGCGCTCGGGTATCTTGACCTCGGCGGGCAGGTATTTGGCGACCGGATCGTCGAGCGAGACTTCGCCGCGCCGCACCATGTCGGCGAGGATGGTGGAGGTGAAGACCTTGGTGGTGGAGCCGATCTCGAAGACCGTGTCGTTGCCCACCGGCCGCGGATCGTTGGCAGAGAAGTTTCCGTAGGAGACAAAGCGGCGGCCGCTGGCGTCGACGATGCCGACGGCGATCGCGACGTTCTGATGCAGCTTATCGATGCGGTCACTGAGAATCGAACGGATCTCCGCGTCGGTGGGGACTTGGGCGGGTAACATAGCGGCGGCAAGAAGAAGATAAAGGCAGCGTATCATGATGGATTCTCCAGATTCTCGATTTCGGCAACTTGACGATCGAGGCCCCTTGCGGCACGATAGTTGAGCCACACGATCACGCCAGAGATACAGAGGAACGGCACCGCATTCCACCACGATGCCGTGCCGTGACGCGGTCTGACTCCCATTCCGAACACGACGATTCCGGGTACAAACGGTCCGATGTACCACAGCCAGACCGAGCGCAGGAGGTCGCGCTGGCGCACCAGTTCCCGGCGGTGGAATTCCAGGGAGGCGGTCAACCCCAGGTCCTCGGGTAATGTGCCTGGCGTCGCCCGCTTGTAGAGCTGAAACAGGACGCAGAGCCCTCCGGCGATGATCAGGGCGGAACCGGTCCGCGCCACGGGATTGGGGAAGATGAAGAGGTAGACCGTGAAGATGACAATTCCGGCCGCCCCGGCAATGTACTCGCGCAGGTTGCGGCGCGAGATGCGCTTTTCGAACTGCCGGGCCTTGCGGCGGATCTCTTCCAACGGCATGGGCGTGTTCTCCACGGGCTGATTTTGCCAGACGTGGCGGATATCGTCCGGCAGAGGCTCATTCGGCATGGCGGCCTCCCTGATGAAATGCGTGGGTCAGAATTTTCTTGATGCGGTGGATCTTGGTGGCGACGTTGGCCGGTCCGAGGCCGGTGATCTCGCCGATGGCCGCCGCGTCCATCCCCTCCAGGTAGGAGAGGATGACCTGGCGGTCCAGCGGCTTCAACCGCTGCACCAGGGTCAGCAGGCGGCTGAGCGCCTCCTGGTGGCCGGCATCCGGCGAGGAAGGGTCCGGCATTCGATCAAGTTCTTCCAGGCTGACCAGAAGATGAGAGTTCATGCGACGCTGCCGTATGACGTGGGATGTGGCGGCGTTGTGGGCCACGCGGTAGACCCAGGTGCGCAGCGAGCAGCGCGCGTCCCAGCCCGCGAAACTGCGCCACAACGCGAGGTGGATCTCCTGCAGCAGGTCGCGGCGATGGTCGGGGTCGGCCTCGTAGGCGCGGGCGAGGCGTTCGAGGGCGGCGCCGTATGCGGCGGCGGCTTCGCGGTATCGGTCGTCCTCGGATCCTTCCACAACCAAGGTAGTCACGTTTGGTGAGAATTCCTTACAAACTATTCGAAGTGTAGCTACACTAGGTAGTCGGCGGGAGGTGTCCGTGGAGAAACCGGCGCGCAATCTGGCGGTGGATACGTATCGCGGCTTCGTCATGCTGCTCATGATGGCGGAGGTCGTACAGCTTTCCCGGGTGGCCCAGGCGCTGCCGGGGAGTGCCTTCTGGAGTTTTCTGGCCTACCACCAGACGCACGTCGAGTGGGCGGGGTGTTCGCTGCACGATACCATCCAGCCGGGGTTCTCTTTCCTGGTCGGGGTGGCGCTGCCGTACTCCATCGCGGCGCGCATTGCCAAGGGCGGGGCATTTCGCGGGATGTTCCTGCACGCGCTGTGGCGGTCGCTGCTGTTGGTCGCTCTCGGCGTCTTTCTGCGCTCCACGCACGCCTCGCAGACTTACTACACGTTCGAGGATACGCTCTCGCAGATCGGGCTCGGGTACCCGCTCCTCTTCCTGCTGGGGTGGCGTCCGCCGCGCTGGCAGTGGATCGCGTTGGGGGTGCTGCTGTTCGGCTACTGGCTGGCGTGGGCGCTCTATCCGGCGCAGCAACCGGGATTTTTCTCGGGCTTCCTGGCGCACTGGAACAAGGGCAACAACTTCGGCAACGCCTTCGACGTCTGGTTCCTCAACCTGTTGCCGACCGCGAAACCATATGTCGCCAATAGCGGCGGATATCTGACGCTCAGTTTCATCCCGACGCTGGGCACCATGATCCTGGGGCTCGCCGCCGGACGGTGGCTGCGCGCCGCGGCTCCCGCGGTGCCCATGCGGCGGCTGCTAGCGGCGGGCGCGATCGGCATCGCGGCCGGCCTGCTGCTGCACTTCACGGGCATTTGTCCGGTGGTGAAACGCATTTGGACGCCTGCCTGGACGCTGTTCAGCGGTGGGCTCTGCTTCCTCTTCCTGGCGGGCTTCTGCTGGCTGACGGAGGTCAAGGGGTGGCGCAAATGGGCCTTCCCGCTGGTGGTGATCGGCGCCAACTCCATCGCGGCGTACCTGATGGCGCACCTGTGGGAGCGCTTCATCCTGGATTCGTTCCGCATTCACCTGGGCGCGCACGCCTTCGCGTTTCTGGGCGCGCCTTACGAGCCCTTCATACGCGGTATCGCGGTGCTGCTGGTGTTTTGGGTATTGCTGTTTTGGATGTACCGGCGCAAGCTGTTCCTGAAGATTTGAGGAAATGCAGGGCCAGTTGGGCTTTCTTCCGGCAGACACGACCGCAGTCGTCGGGAGGGACTGGCAGAGGGCACATCTACGGTACGCGCGTTTTCCGTCCAGGTGGATTCCGGCAAAATCGTTACTAAACGCTGGGCGACTACTCGGGGATAATCCCGGCCACGCGACGTTTCTAGCTTCCACCAGTTGGCGATACGGGCATGTGGGTTGCTGCCGTCATCACATGCTGAAGAAACAGATTCTATGTACACTGAGAGTATCAAGAGAGCGCAGGAGGTAATATCGTGCTCGGGATTCGCGCAGCGGTTTGCGTAGGCCTGCTGGCTTTGGGACTGGCTCAGGCGCAGGTGCTGCAGTTCGAGAACTTTATACTGTCCGGCCACCTACATCACTACTACAACGGCGGCAACGTGAACCTGTTGCGGTTCAATGGCAAGCCCGTGGCGAACGGCATGAAGATCACGGTGTTCGGCCCCGTCGAAGACAGAAGTTTCGATGGCAACGGCACGTATCTCGATCTCAAAGGCGCACCATCGATTGGGAGACCCAACGGGGTGGTCCGAGTGTACATGCCTGCTAGCGAGTTCAATAAGCTCCAGAGCGACGATTACCTTTACAAGTGGCCGGACACAGCCCGACCCACACCACCGGAAGTAGCGGTCGAGGGCACCCTCGTCGGGTTGAATCGATATGGCAATCTGGAGATACGAGACGGCCGCATTCGCCCCTGGATGAGCGTTTTGCTCCCGCCCAGGACTCCCCAACCCAAGAACGCGGACCGGGAGGCAGCAAAGAAGACCGCCAGCACTACCATTCCTTCTGGACGCCAACGACCGGTTGTGGCGAAGCCTTTGGTGACATTCGTCTATCCACCACAGACGGTTAGAACAGAGGCCACATTCATCCATGACGTCGATTTCAGAAATTTTTCTTACCCATGGATCGACTTCGGTCCCACAAACTCGCTGTTTCTCCTGAGATCTGGAAAGAGCGTCAAGAGTCACGTGGATGAGATGGGCGTCAGCTTTAGCAGTGTTCGTTATGGGGACCTTACTGGAGATGGAATCGAAGAGGCTCTGGTGCTGTTAGACGTTTCAGGGGGCGGATCTGCAACGTGGGATCTCATATACGTGTACGCCTTGCAAGGTGGTCGGCTCGTACTTCTGGCTGGCTTTCAGCCAGGGGAGCGAGCGGACGGCGGATTGCGACGTGTGGCTGTCGAGAATGGAGAATTGGTTCTCGATCTCAACGAACTCGGCGATTCCCCGCACTGCTGTCCAGCGGTGTTTACCACGTCACGATATAGGTGGACTGCGGGGCAGTTTGTGCAGACTGGTGAAATCAAGAGGACATCAATTCGCTAAGCTGAGATCATCGATGACAGAGGCCCCCAAAATGGCTGGCGAGGGCTTGGCTGCAACAGGTTCCGAGAGGCAAATTCAAAGATATGGCCAAAGAGGTCCTTCAGTGCGATAACGGGCATAAGGCTGCGGATCTTGCGAGCCATGGCTTGTGGTTTGCCGCGATGAACTGGGAACCGGGATACCCGTGCTGGGAATGCGATCTTACAGTACGTTGGTTCGAGACGTAAGTAAACAATTGGACGACAAGGAGGAGCTACTGCTCCGAACGCTATGTGGGGAGCATCGGCCGGGCCAAAGCCCGAGACCACAACTCGTCAAGATGGACTACGGGATGTTCCAAACGGGCGTGAACGGCGTTTGTCGGGAGGAATGCCCATACCGAAAGCTGATCGTTGGTTACCCCCAAGACCACACGCATGGTATACTCGCTACGGAAACGGGCATTTCACATGCGGATTAGCGGCCGAGAGTTCTTTAGAGCATTCTGCGCTCTCTTTGAAGATCGGCTCGCAATAGACGGGAACGATCTTGTCTCTCGATTGCGACAGAAAGACGGTCGCACTCAATGGATGAAGTGTTTTATTGGGGACCTGGCCAGTCGGCTAGGCTCTGGCGAGGTTCTCTGTCAGAAAGAGTTCTACAATGTGGATTTTTGCTTTTGGGATTCGCGCGATCCCTGGGACAAGATGCGTTACCGCCAGCCGTTGTACGTTCTGGCGCTGATTGAACACGAGAACGGGCCGAACCCGGAGGAGGAATTCTGGAAGCTTCTCCATTGGTACGCCCCATTGAAAGTGGTGATCTGTTACCAGTCATGGGCAAAACTTCGGCCATACTTGAACAGCTTGAGGAGTCTGGTTGGGGAGTTCCTGCCACGTTCGTCGGAAGAAGAGTACTTGATAATTGTCGGGGAACTAAAGGATGCGAGTATCGAATGGGCGGGATGGATAACCACGGCCAAAGACGCCGACTTTACGCAAGTTTGAGGAAGCCGGCGACAAGGCATCACTCCCGTGAAGTCCTCACGTCAACTGGCCACAAAACCCCCTTTCTTCCTCGTACCTGTGTCGATTCGTAGGCGCCGGCTTTACAGCCACGTGTAGCGCGAGGGCGCTCGGCGAGTTGTGGTTCCACCGCACAGTTTTCAGGGAAGGCGCTGGCGCCATTTGTCCGGGTTGCGAGAGGTATGAAATACAGCGTAGATCGTGATGGTAGCCTCCAACGGTTCGTAAAACACGGCGTACGGAAAGCGGCGTATGAGAGAGCGACGGTGACCTTCGTGCACGACAGGGTACATCTCGGGTCGGCGCCGGATGCCTCCCAGACACGCATCGACTGAACTCAAGAACTCCTCACCCCTCCGGCTCTGCGGCCTTCATACCAGACGTAGGCGTCTGCAATGTCCAACTCGGCTTCCGGAGCGATCACCAACTCAACGGGCATAGCGGGCACGCACGTTGCGCTTCACCTCTTCCCAGGGCAGCCCCGAAGCCGGGTTTTTCAGTAGATTCGCTTTCCTGCGCACCAGTTCCTGCTTTTGCCAATCGTGGACCGGCACCGCTTCCGGCGCGGCGGCAAGGTCGTCCCACAGATCTTCGACAAGTTGGAGTTTCTCGGAAGGGCTTAGATCAAAGATCGACGCTGAATCCATTCGGGTCTCCACTGCCAATTCTCTCAAATTGTCTGGCCGCTTGGTTGGATAACGCCCGTCGCTGACATGTGCTGGGCAGAGCGGGATGGATCCTCCCTGACGCCGAAGCGTTTACAAATCCAAGTTGGCGGTTTGTCATCTCGGACTTTGGCCCACGCTTCGACGCAGGGCAGATCGCAACAATTGGCTACAAGTCTTCCGGGCGCAACCCTGTTTTCCTGGCGATCTGTGCGAGGAGGCCGGGACCAACTTCTTCGTTGTCGTGGAAGGCGAACGTATAGTTGGGCGATCCCGGCCGTTTGAGTCGACGATGAGACCCACTTTGCCAAGCGACTGTCCACCCGATTCGGACCAATGCCGCCAAGAGTCTTTTCGCCTTCACCGATGGCCAACGGCTCATGCGATGCAGAATACCTTCTCAAACTGTGGCGGGACTTGCTCACCATGGTCAATGCAGTCGGCGGCAACACGCAGGGCCAGCGCACGGACGGCCAAAACCGCCGCCTCGCGAGTTGGACCGTAGGCCATCACCCCGGGCATGGATTCAATGTCGGCCCACCAACGGCCGTCGTCTTCCTGTCCCAGGGCGATGGGGATCGATTCTGGCAAGATTGTTTCCATCGGTCTTGCAGCCTCCCAGCCGATATTATAGCCTCCCCGATACGTGCTGAACCGGCCGCGAAGGTCGGTCGGTTGGCCGCGTACTCCATATCGGCTACTCCCAAAAGAATTCGCCTTCGGCGACGATCTCGGCCGGGCCGGTGAGGTAGACGTCGCCGTCGAAGCGCAGGTCGATGGGGCCGGCGGCCGTCAGCACGCGCACCGGCGAAGTCACGAATCCGCGCGCCACGGCCATGGCGGCGGCGCCGGTCGAGCCCGTACCGCTGCTCATCGTCTCGCCCGCGCCGCGCTCCCAGAAGCGCACGTCGATGGTGTGCTCGTCCACCACCCGCACAAACGAAACGTTGGTGCGATTGGGGAAGTGCGGGTGGCGTTCGATTTCGGCGCCCAGCGCGCGCCAGTCGAAATCGAACAGCTCCACCGGCACGGCGCATTGCGGATTGCCCACCCACAGAATGGTGACGTCGCGCGGGCCCCAGGGGAGTTGCAACGGGAAGCTGGCGGCGGTGACGTCCGGGCAGCCCATGTTCATTTCGAACTCGAACCACAGCGCGCGTCGCTCGAGCAGGCGCAGGGTCTTCACGCCGGCGCCGGTGCGCACGCGCACCACCCCGGCGGCGTGGCCGTGGCGAATCAGGAACGCGGCGGCGCAGCGTGTGCCGTTGCCCGACATTTCGGCGATGCTGCCGTCGGAGTTGTAAAGCTGAATCGT
>Ga0182030_10003738_pt1 | contig 32541 bp, 31 predicted proteins | sample 812S3MmetaG_FD_121299 | JGI IMG/M metagenome (GOLD analysis project Ga0182030, IMG submission 121299) | Permafrost microbial communities from Stordalen Mire, Sweden - 812S3M metaG (Illumina Assembly) | ecosystem: Environmental > Terrestrial > Soil > Wetlands > Permafrost | place: Sweden... | reverse complement strand
ATGGAGCGAGCATTGCTCGTACAAGTCGAGCCGGCACTTTCTGCGCCGCTTGCCCACCGATGGGCCGACGGTGATGCAAGGCCCGGCCGAAGACGCCGGCATCCTGCACTTGGGAACGTGGGAAGGCGAACGGTACGGGGTGGTGATCGCGCACGAGTCGCACAACCATCCCTCGCAAGTCGTGCCGTTCGAAGGCGCGGCCACCGGTGTGGGCGGGATCGTGCGCGACGTGCTGTGCATGGGCGCTGAAGTGATCGGCATCGCGGATCCGCTGCGCTTCGGGCGACTCGACGATCCGCATTGCCGCTACGTTGCGCAAAGCGTCGTCGACGGCATCGCGGCGTACGGCAATGCGATCGGCGTGCCGAACCTCGGCGGCGACGTCTACATCGATGAGTCGTTCGACGACAACGTGCTCGTGAACGTGGTCGCGCTCGGGCTCGTCAAAGAAAGCGAGATCATCCACTCGTTCGCACCGCCGAAATCGATCGGCTACGACATCGTCCTCGTGGGTAAGGCCACCGACCGCAGCGGTTTCGGCGGCGCCTCGTTCTCATCGCTGACGCTCGACGATGCGGATGCGGAAGCCAACAAGGGTGCGGTGCAAGTGCCCGATCCGTTCCTCAAGAACGTGATCATGCGCGCCTCGTATCGCGTGTTCGCGGAATTGCGCCGGCTGGGCATCGAAGCGGGCTACAAGGATCTCGGCGCCGGCGGTTTCGCGGGCTGCAGCGCGGAGCTGTGCGCGGCCGGCGGGATGGGTGCCGAAGTGGAACTCGACCGCGTGCCGACCTCTCAACGCGATCTGCCGCCTGCGGTGATCGCGATCGGCGAGACGCAAGAGCGGCTGTGCTGGATCGTTCCGCCGTCGTTCACGCCGCTGCTGCTCGCGATCTACAACGAGGAGTTCTCGCTGCCGCGCATCTCGCGCTCGGCCGCGGCCGCAATCGTGGGCAAAGTCGTCGGCGGATCGCGCTACGTTGCGCGCCATCGCGGCGAGGTCGTGATGGACGTCGACCTCGAGTTCCTCACCGGTGGGGTGCGCTACAACCGGCCCTACACGATCGCGCTGCCCAACCCCGCGCCGCAAACCGCGCCGTTGCCGCGTTTCGGCGACGCCGGGGCCGCGCTCGATGCGCTGCTCGCGCATCGCGACGTCTGCTCGCGGCGTTCGATCTTCCAGCGCTACGACGGCGTCGTCCGCGGTACCACGGCGATCCCGCTCGGAGCCGCCGACGCCGGCGTGATCTGTCCGATTCCGGGTGCGCCGCTCGCGGTTGCCCTCGCCGTTGCCGGAAATCCGCGCTACGGGAAGATCGATGCGCAGTCGGCGGCGGAACATGCGGTGCTCGAGGCGGTGCGGAACGTCGTCGCGGTCGGCGCGCGGCCGCTCGGGCTCACCGATTGCCTCAACTTCGGCGATCCGACGGATCCGGAACACCTCGGTGCGATGGTCGCCGCGATCGACGGCCTTGCCTACGCGGCGCGCCGCTTCGGTACGCCGTACGTCTCGGGGAACGTCAGCCTCTACAACCAGTCGAAGTCCGGTCGCACCGTGGCGCCGTCGCCGATCGTCGCGTGCGTGGGCGGCATCGAAAACATCGCGCAGACCGCGAGCATGGCGTTCAAACGCGCCGGCTCGCAGCTCTATTTCGTCGGCCGGCCCGAAGAGCGCACCGGCGGTTCCGTGTACGCGGATCTGCTCGGGATCACAAACGCGATGCTGCCGGCAATCAGCTACGATCGCGTCGAACGCGAGATCGCGCTGCTGCTGGCGGCGTACGCGGGCAACCTCGTCCTGGCCGCACACGACATCTCCGATGGCGGCGCGCTCGTCGCGGTCGCCAAGATGGCGTTCGCCACGGCCGGCGGCGCGCGCATCGGCATGCGCTTGGATGAGTCACCGCTGGATGGACGCGAGGGTGTGGCGGCGTTCACCGAAACGTGCGGCTTCATCGTCGAAGTCACGGATGCGCCGGCCTTCGAAGCGCTCGCGAAAACCCACGGTGCGGGTGCGATGCGGATCGGCGAGACGTCGGCGCCCTTTACGTTTGCGTTTGCCGGCAATATCGAGCGCTCGCTCGACGACCTGTATGAGACGTGGTCGGCGCCGTTGCGCGACTTCTATGCGCCGGCCGCCGTCGCAGGTGCCGCGTAATGTTGCGCGTTGCCGTCGTCCTCTTTCCCGGAACCAACAGCGAAGACGAGACGCAGCGCGCGCTCGTCGCGGCCGGGCTCCATGCGGAGATCGTTCACTGGAGTCGCGGTTCGGCCGCGCTGCGCGCGTTCGATGCCTACGTGTTGCCGGGCGGGTTCGCTTACGAAGATCGCGTGCGGGCCGGCGCCGTTGCCGCGCACGATGAAGTGATGGATGCCGTCATCGAAGGCGCGCAAGCCGGCAAATTCGTGATCGGGATATGCAACGGCGCGCAAATACTGCTCGAAGCGGGGCTCGTCCCGGGCACCGGACCCTTGCGCCGCCCGACCGCCGCTTTCGCGCCCAACGCGAGCGGGAAGTTTCAGTCGGTGCACGTGCACGTGCGGCTCGCCGTTTCGCCCACGCGCATCCCGGTGCTGGCCGGTCTTGCCGCCGATGCGGTATTGCCCGCGTGGGCCTCGCACGGAGAAGGCCGTCTCGCTGCGCCGGATGCCGAACTGGACGCAATGGAGCACAACGGGCACGTGGCGTTCGTCTATTGCAACGCGCGCGGCGAGCGGGTTGCCGCGCCCAGCGGCTCCGCCCGCGGCGTGGCCGGCTTGACGAACGTCGCGGGCAACGTGCTCGCGATCATGCCGCATCCCGAACGCGATGCCTGGACCTTCATGCACCGCGACGGCGACGCGGAAAAGGCTGCGGCGCGCGGCAACGCGCAAGCAATGCTCGCGCCGTCGGGCGGAATGAAGTTCTTCCATGCCTTTGCCGCGGGTCTGGCCGCGCGCCGGGTGTTGCGATGAGCGAGGTCATCGAGCGCGCCTACGTCGTGACGCTGACGATCCCCGACAACGAGGCCTTTACGGCGCTAACCACGCTTGCCCGCATCGGCTTGCCGGTGGAAACGGCCGTCCGCTCCGATGTGTGGATCGCGACCGTGGAAGCGGAGCACGCGGCAGCGCTCGACCGGACGATCACCACGATCGAGACCGTCTACAACCCAAACAAGCATCGTCTCGAGGTCCGCGAAGACGCCCATCCGCGCTCCGGCGAGGTATGGATCACCGCTCATGACGAATCGCCTGCGATTACCATCGCGGGCCGAACCGTTGACGGTGTCCGTGGGATCGTGCGCCGCACGTCGTGGCGGCTGCTCGACCAGAACGGGGCCGACGTTCCGGCGAACGTCCTCGATCGCGCGACCGAATCTTTCCTCTGCAATCCGGCGTTTCAAAAGGCCTTAAAATGATAGTGATAAGCGCGCCCACGGGGCATCGTACTCCTACCGAAATGTTGAGCGCGCGTGCGGTCGGGGGGACCCGCATGCGTAGCATGTGGGGGGCACGGAGCCTGGGGCGGAGTGCCGTATGACGATGATGGTCCAGCCGTTTCTCCAGCGCTCAACGAGCGAACGGGATTCGTCGGAATTCTACACGATTGCGACGCTAGGATCACACTCGGCCTTGCAGATCCTCAAGGGTGCGCGCGATGAGGGCTTCAAGACGCTCGCCATCGCAGCCCCTGATACGGAGCGCCTGTACAAATCGTTCGGCTTCATCGACGAAGTCATCACGATTCAGAAGTACTCCGAGTTCATGGGCCTCGTTCCGGAACTTGAGAAGCGCAAGATCATCATCGTGCCGCACGGGTCGTTCGTCGCGTATCTTTCGCTCGACGATCACAAGAAGATGTCGATTCCCTACTTCGGGAACAAAGCGGTGCTCGATTGGGAAGCGAGCCGCGAGCTGCAGCGCCAGTGGCTGACGCGGGCCGGCCTGAAGGTGCCGCGTCAATTCCGCACCGGAGCCGAGATCGATCGTCCGGTCATCGTGAAGCTCTACGGTGCCCAGGGCGGCAAAGGCTACATGTTCTTGCGCCACTCGCAAGATTTCGACGAGCGCGCCGGCTTGCTCGCCCGGCAAGCTTACATCTTGCAAGAGTACGTGATCGGCGTGCCGTTCTACATCCACTACTTCTACTCGCCGCTGACCGGCAAACTCGAGATCATGTCGATGGACCGGCGCTACGAGACCAACGTGGACTCGCTCGGCCGCATCCCGTCGCGCGCGCAGGAAGGGATGGACATCGATCCGTCCTACGTCGTAGTCGGCAACTCGCCGCTCAGCCTGCGCGAGTCGATGCTCGCCGAGGCCTATCGCATGGGCGAAGACGTCGTGCGTGTCAGCCAGGAAATCTGCGGGCCGAAGGGGCTTTTCGGGGCGTTCTGCATCGAGACGATCATCACGCCCGACGCGCAGTTCTATATCATGGAAGTTTCCGCGCGCATCGTTGCGGGAACGAACCTCTTCATCGACGGGTCGCCGTACTCGTACCTGAACTACAGCGAGCCGATGTCGACCGGGCGCCGGATCGCCCGCGAGATCAAGAATGCGCTGCTCTCCAATTCCCTCAACACGGTCCTGGACGATTCCACGCAAGTTTCGTAACGCCGCCGTCGCGGTCGCACTGGCGGCCCTGTTCCCCCTAAGCGCGCAAGCCACGTTGCAGACGGACCCCCTCGCGCTCACCCGCACGATGAAGTCCGCCTTCGATCGCGGCGTTGCAAACGGCTGGCATTTCGCGGACGACGTCTACTACTTTTCGACCGTGCTCGATGCCGGCCGCGCCTACGCGCTCGTCCGCCGCGACGATCCCGATAACCTCAAGCTCGAGGGCACGGCCCTCGACATCGCCGGCAAGCTGCATTACGACCCGCTGATCAACCGGGACGCCGCGGAGTGGTACGTCCGCGAGGCGGCCGGCGCGTATGCCGACGACCCGGAACGCGGGCCGGCGGCCAAGGCGCTGCTGCTCAAGCTCGAACTCGACGACGCCGATCCGGCGCGCCTGGCACAGGACGGTGACGCCGACGCCACGCTCAACGTCACGGCCGCGCCGAACGACGTGGAAGCGCTGCTCGAACAAGTCGACGCCGACTTGCGGGCATATCTGATCACGAAGGACCCGCACTACCGCTCGCTCGCGCTCTTGCGCGCGGCGCAGCCGAGCTTTCCGATCGGGCTCGTGCCCGACGACACCGGGAAGCCGCTCTGGGACGCGGCACAGGCGGCCCGCGGCGACGCGACCGGCTACAGCGACGTCGATCGTCAGGCGGCGATCGCGATGTACTCGCACAAAGCGTCGGCGAAGGTCCTCCAGACGATCGGGCGCGTGCTCTCGCACAACGCCTACCTCGTGATCACGGCGCCGGCCGACGAGTATTTTGGCCAGACGAAACTCTCGCCGATCGGCGTCCAGAACGAACTGCTCCGCATCGGGAAGTATCTCGACGCGGGCTGGGGCAACCGGATGACGAAGGACACGCTCTGGGTGATCGATTCGCTCGAGGACTGGCAGCACCAGTACCCGCGCGATTACGAGCTCCCGCGCCTCCTGCTGCAGACGTATAAAACGCTGGGGCGCATGGATTCCCCCGAAGCCCAGAAAGCCGAAGCCGACGTGCGCCGAACCCTCACGGTCGACTACAACGGAACGACCGAAGCCCGCTCGATTCTGATGCCGGGATGATTTCACTAGGACCGGGCCTCGCCAAGACGCTGGCCATGTACGACACGTCGCGTCTGACGCTGTCCTCGATCGGCAGCCATTCCGCGTTGGATGTGGCCTCCGGTGCGAAAACCGCCGGCTTGCGCAACCTGATCATCACCGAACGCGGCCGCGAGCGCACGTACAGCGAGCATTACGCGGTTCGCTCCGATCCACCGCGCGGCTGCGTCGATGCAACGATCCTGCTCGAGCGCTTTACCGATTTGCTCGATGCGAACGTGCAAGAGAACCTGATCGAGCAGAACGTGATCTTTGTTCCGAACCGCTCGTTCGAAGTGTACCTGCACCAGAAGTTTTCCTACGATGAGATCGAGCGCGGGATGCGCTGTTTGTTCTTCGGCAACCGGCGCCTTTTGCGCGCGGAAGAACGCGATGAAGCGAACAACCAGTACACGCTGATGCAATCGGCGGGAATCGCTTTTCCAAGGCAGTTCGAGCGGCCGGCGGAAATCGACCGGCTCGTCATGGTGAAGGCGCCGCACGCGAAGATCTCGTTCGAGCGGGCATTCTTTCTCGCACGTTCGCCGGCGGAATTCACGGAGAAGTCTCAACACCTCATGGAGGCCGGCATCGTCACGCGCGAAGGCGTTGCGGGCGCGGTAATCGAGGAATACGCGCTCGGGCCGACGGTCAACCTGAATTTCTTCTACTCGCCGCTGCTCGGCGAGCTGGAACTGCTCGGCACGGACACGCGCCGCCAAACGAACCTCGACGGTTTGCGCGGTTTGCCGTTCTCGCAAGCGCAGCAGCTCGCCGACGAGCCCGTGCGAATGGAAGAAGCCGGCCATATCGCTACCACGTTGACCGAGTCGATGCTGGAAAAAGCCTTCGAGATGGGTGAGAAATTCGTGCGCGCGACGCAAAAAGCGGACCCGCCCGGGATCATCGGGCCGTTTGCGCTGCAGTGCGTGATCGTTGCCGGGCCGCCGAAGCGGTTCATCTGCTACGACGTCTCGATGCGCATTCCCGGGTCGCCCGGGACGCGCTATACCCCCTACACGGCGTATCGCTGGGGGCGTGACGTCTCGGTCGGCGAGCGCATTGCGATGGAAGTCGTGATGGCGCGCGATCAGGATCGCCTGGGCGAGGTCTTGACCTGACCCTCTAGCGAACGAGGCAGCATGGCCGCCGTGACCCAGCGCACCGGAACCGTCGTCATCCTCGATTTCGGTTCGCAGGTAAGTCAGCTGATCGCGCGGCGCGCCCGCGAAGCGAATGTCTACTCGGAACTGCTGCCGTTCGACGCGCCGTGGTCCGAGATCGCAAAGCGCGAGCCGGCGGCGATCGTCCTCAGCGGCGGCCCGGAAAGCACGCTTGGCCCCGGCGCGCCGGATTGTGCGCCCGAAGTCTTCACGAGCGGTCTGCCGCTGCTCGGTATTTGCTACGGCATGCAGCTCGTCGCGAAGAAACTCGGGGGAACGCTCGTTCCGCTTGCGCACAGCGAGTTCGGCGCGGCCGTGCTCACGGTTGATGCGCCGGCGTGCCCGCTCTTTCTCGGCGTTCCCGTGACCTCGCGCGTGTGGATGTCGCACGGCGACACGGTGACCGCACCGCCGCCGGGATTCAGCGTTTACGCGCACACGGAGCGCTCGGCGGTGGCCGCCATCGGCGACGAAGCGCGCCGCATCTATGGCGTGACGTTTCACCCCGAAGTCGTGCATACCGAAGCGGGTACCGCCATTTTGCAGAATTTTCTGCATCGCGTCGCGGCGATCGCGCCGTCGTGGGAAATGGCGTCGTTCGTCGACGATGCGATCGAACGCATTCGCCGTGAGGTCGGAACGGCCAACGTCATCTGTGCGCTTTCCGGCGGCGTCGACTCGGCGGTGGCGGCAACGCTGGTTTCGCGCGCCATCGGCAAGCAGCTGACGTGTATCTACGTCGACACGGGTCTCATGCGCAAAGACGAGTCGGCCGGCGTGCTGGCGGCGTTTCGCGATATTCTGCACCTGAACGTCATCGCGATCGACGCGGAAGAGCGGTTTCTCGCGCGGCTGGCCGGGATCGTCGATCCCGAAGAGAAGCGCGTGCGGATCGGGCACGAGTTCATCGCGATCTTCGAAGAAGAATCGAAGAAGATCCCCGACGTGCGGTTCCTCGTGCAGGGAACGCTCTATCCCGACGTGATCGAATCGAAAACGCCGGGCTCGAAAGCCGGCCACAAGATCAAGTCGCACCACAACGTCGGCGGCTTACCCGAACGAATGGCGCTCGGCTTGATCGAGCCGTTGCGCGAACTCTTCAAAGACGAAGTGCGCAAGGTCGGCTCGGTCCTCGGTCTGCCGGACGCAATCGTGCAGCGGCAACCCTTCCCCGGCCCCGGTTTGGCCGTGCGTATCATCGGTGAAGTCAACCGTGAATCGCTCGAGACGGTGCGCGCTGCCGACTGGATCGTGACCAGCGAAATCGACGCGGCGACCGATCTGCAGCCGCGCCCGTGGCAATACTTCGCCGTGCTCACGCCGGTGCGCAGCGTCGGCGTGATGGGGGATGGGCGAACGTATGCGAACCTCGTCGGCGTGCGCGCGATCACCTCGGAAGACGGCATGACCGCCGACTGGGCGCGCTTGCCGTACGAACTGCTCGCGCGCATCTCAACGCGCATCGTCAACGAGGTCCCCGGCGTGAACCGCGTCGCCTACGACATCACCTCAAAACCCCCCGCCACCGTGGAGTGGGAATAACCGCGTGCGCATTTTAGTCGTCGGCGGCGGCGCACGTGAAGACGCGCTGTCGTGGAAACTCGCGCAGTCGCCGTCGTGTGAGGCCATCTTTCATGCGCCGGGCAACGCCGGTACCGCAGCCCGCGGCGTGAATTTCCCGGAAGTGTCGGCCACCGACACGCGCGCGATCCTCGACCGGGCCAAAGCCAACGCGATCGACCTGACCGTCGTCGGACCGGAAACGGCGCTCGCCGCCGGCGTGGCCGACCGCCTGCGCGATGCGGGCCTGAACGTCTTCGGACCCAACCGCTCCGGCGCGCGGCTCGAGTCGAGCAAAGCGTTTGCCAAACGCTTCATGGAGCGCCACGGCATTCCCACCGCCCGTTTCGCCGTCGTCCATTCACTCGCGGCCGCGCAAAAGGCGCTCGATCAATTCTCGGACGGTGTGGTGGTGAAAGCCGATGGGCTCGCGGCCGGCAAGGGTGTCGTCGTGTGCGATGATGCCGCCGCCGCGTCGACCGTGCTGAACGAATGGTACGCGAAGAACACGATCCCCGGCGGCGGCAGCGACATCGTGCTCGAAGAGCGCATGACCGGTCGCGAGATCTCGGTCTTCGCAATCTCCGACGGTCGCGCGATGATCCCGATCGCTGCCGCGTGCGATTACAAACGTGCCGGCGACGACGATCGCGGCCCCAACACCGGCGGGATGGGGGCGTATTCGCCGCCGTCCGGCTTCCCGGTCAATGCGCTCGAGATCGTGCGCGAGCGCGTGATCGCCCCGGCTCTGCGCGGACTGATCGCGGAGGATGAGGTGTATCGCGGCGTCCTCTACGTGGGCCTGATGTGGACCGATTCCGGACCGCGCGTGGTGGAGTTCAACGCCCGTTTCGGCGATCCCGAAACGCAAGTGATGATGCCGCGTGTCGGCGGGGACTTCGCGCGCTATCTGGCCAGCGCGGCCGAGGGCGCGATCGAACTCGACGCCGCGTATTTCTCCGACGACGCGTGCGTGGGCGTCACGCTCACCACCGACCGCTACCCCTATGAGAACACGAAGATTTCCGGCCTTCCGGGCACGCTGCGCCTGCCCGAGCACGTCGCCGCCTTCTGGGGCACGTCGATGCGTGAGGGCGACCTCGTGTCCTCGCCCGGCGGCCGGGTGCTCACCGTGACCGCCACGGCTCCCACCGTGGCCGAAGCCCGCGCCCGGGCCTACGACGCGATCGCCCAGCTCAAGCCGCAGTTCCCGGCGAACACCCGGCTCGTCTACCGCTCCGACATCGCCCGCTTGTAGTGCAGACGAGCAGGGCAACCGGGCGGGTCTCGAAACCTCCGACCCGGCGCTGCGGTAGTGAGCAGTAGCATGAACAACCCGCGCTACTCCGGTTACCAAAGCGGCACTGCCGTCTCCAGCGCGCCGGCGCTCCTCGGACAGGTCCTCGGGATCACCGGGGTCGGCTTCCTAATCACCGCGCTTGCGGCGTACATTTTCCGCGACGTCTCGAGCATGGTCGGCACGATCGCGGTCTTCGCGGGCCTCGCGATGATCTTCGTCATGCGCGGCGTGCGCCGCAACCCGGCCGTCGCGCTGCTCTGGTTCTACGCGTTCACGTTCGTCGAGGGCATCGGCATCGCGCCGATCATCTCGCACTACACGGCGCTTGCCGGCTCGGAAGTGGTCGTCGACGCGGCTGCCACCACCGGCTTCGGCATGCTCGTGCTCGGCGGCGTCGCGTTCACGTTCTCGCTCGATTGGCGGCGCTTCCAAGGCATCGCGTTCGGCGCGCTGCTGGTGCTCGTGCTCGTCGGCATCGCCTCGATCTTCTTTCACTTCATCAATCCCGGCGTGTACGCATGGGCGACCCTCGGCATCTTCACGCTGCTCACGCTCGTCGACTTCAGTCGGATCCGCGCCGGCGGCGACGGCCTGACGCCTGTCGACCTTGCCGTGTCGATCTACCTCGATGGACTGAACATCTTCATCGCGCTGCTCGAACTCTTCGGGATGCGTAGCCGGGAAGATTAACGGGACGCTGATCCCTCGGCCTTGAAGGCTCGGGTATGTGCGGGATCGCGGCCGTCTATGCGCCAGGGCTGGATGTTGCGCGGCTCGTGTACTTCGGCTTGTATGCTTTGCAGCATCGCGGCCAAGAGAGCGCCGGCATCGCGGTCGGTGACGGCGCAACGCTCTCGAGCCATCGCGAGATGGGCCTGCTCACCGGTGTGTTCACCGAAGAGATCCTCGGCCGCCTCAACGGCTACGTTGCGATGGGCCACACGCGTTACTCGACGTCCGGCTCGTCGATCATCGTCAACGCGCAGCCGTTCATGGAAAACACCGACATCGGGCCGTTTGCGTTCGGTCATAACGGCAACCTGACCAACGCCGACGCGATGCTCGCGGCGCTGTCGCCGTCGGTCGAGCTCGACGCAACCTCCGATAGCGAGATTCTCGCGAAGACTATCGCGCTCGGCAGCGGGGCGACGCTCGTCGAACGCATCAAGAGCGCGATGGCTGTCGCCGAGGGCGCGTATTCCGTCGTCATGGTGACGCCCGACTCGATCATCGCGTTCCGCGATCCGTGGGGCGTGCGGCCGTTGTGCATCGGCACCTACGGCGACGGCGGCTACCTGATCGCATCGGAGTCGTGCGCGTTGGCAACTGTTGGTGCGCAGTACCTGCGCGAGATCGAAGCCGGCGAAATCGTGGTCGTCGATCGCAACGGAATGCGCAGCGAACACATCGAGAAGGTCGAGCCGCCCGCGCTGTGTATGTTCGAGTACATCTACTTCGCGCGGCCGGATTCGGTGCTCACCGGACGCTCGATCTATATGGCCCGCTACGAGATGGGCCGCGCCTTGGCGCGCGAGCATCCGGTCGATGCCGACGTCGTGATGGCGGTGCCCGACTCGGCCATTCCCGGGGGCATCGGCTACGCGGCCGAGAGCGGCTTGCCGTACGTCGAAGGGCTGATCAAGAATCGTTACATCGGGCGCACGTTCATCAACCCCGATCAGAACGTCCGCAACCAAGGCGTGCAGCTCAAGTTCAACCCGATCGTCGAGAACCTGCGCGGCCAGCGCGTCGTCGTGGTCGATGATTCGATCGTGCGCGGCACGACCACGCCGCGCATCGTCTCGCTGCTGCGCGAAGCGGGCGCGCGCGAAGTGCACTTGCGCATCACTTCGCCGCCGATCGTTCACCCGTGTTATCTCGGCGTCGACATGGCGACGTACAAAGAGCTGATCGCGGCCAACCTGACGGTCGACCAGATCCGGGCCCGCGTCGGTGCCGATTCGCTGGGCTATCTCAGCGTGGACCGGCTGGTCGAATCGACCGGCCGCGAGCGATCCGATTTCTGCCTCGGCTGTCTGACCGGTGTGTACCCGAGCTCGCCGGTCGTGGCGCTGCCGGGCGCAGATCGCCAACCCGCACTCAAGCTCTAGTGGATTCACGTTCCGTGAATTCACCGCGTTTGGGCTGCGCCCAAGCCGCCCGTCGTCGGTGTCGGGCGAGCCCGACACACTCCTAGGTGCGCGTCGGCGCGACGCCGTTTTCCGATCCGCGCCAGCTCGCTGCCATCGACGAGCTGATTCGCGAGAAGCCCGACGAGGTCGCGCTGCGCTTCGGCCGCGCGTGTTGCCTCGAAGACCTCGGACGCATCGACGATGCGCTGCAGGCGTACGTCGAACTGCTCGGTCGCGAGCCGACGCATTTCGGCGGCCTCACGAATCTCGGTTCGCTCCTCTTCGAACGCGGCTACCTGGCGCAAGCGCGGCCGTATATCAGCGCGGCCGTGAAGCTGCACCCGGCCGACCCGGTGGCGCTGGTGAACTTCGCGCAGCTGCAGGCATCGGGCGACGATGACTTCGACGCCGCGATCGCAACGTACACATCGGCGCTGCAGATCAAACCGGATTTCTTGCACGCGCATCTCGGGCTCGCGGCGATCTATACGGAGACCGGGCATCCCGAGCTTGCGCAAGCGCATCTCGATCGCGCGTATACCGAACCGAAGGCCTGGAGCTTTCCGTACCGCGGGAGTGCGCCGCCGCTGCAAGTGCTGTTGCTCGTGTCGGCCTTCGGCGGCGACATGGTGACGAATCTGTTCTTCGACGATGACGTCGTGCAGAAGGGCGTACTGCTGGCGGATTCGGTGCGCGGCAAGCTCGATCTGCCGCCCTATCACGTGCTCTTCAACGCGATCGGCGACGCCGACCGCAGCCGGCCGAGTTTGGAACGCGCGGTGGCGATCGCGGCGGCGTCGCCGGCAGCCGTTATCAACCAACCTTCGGCGGTCTTGCGCACCGGGCGGGTCGAGACGATGCAGCGGCTGCGTGACGTGCCGGGCGTCCGGGCGCCGCGCACGGAACGGATTGCGCGCGAAACCCTCACCGCCGGCGCATTGGCCGAGCGCGGGTTTGCCTTTCCGCTGCTGCTGCGATCACCCGGACATCATGCCGGCGATCACTTCGCCGTCGCGAGGACGGCCGACGAATTGGCCGAGGTGACGGCGGAACTTCCGGGGCGCGATCTGCTCGCGATCGAGTACCTTGACGCGCGTGGGGCTGACGGCGACGTGCGCAAGTACCGCGTCGTGGCCGTCGACGGCAAGCTCTACCCGGTGCATCTGGCGGTCGCGCCGCAGTGGAAGGTGCACTATTTCAGTGCCGAGATGAGCGACCGTCCCGACCACCGGGCCGAAGAAGCGGCTTTTCTCGAGGACATGGCAGCGGTGGTCGGCGAGCGTGGAATGCGCGGGCTCGAAGCGATCGTTGCGACGATGGGGCTGGATTACGCCGGCGTGGATTTCGGACTCGATTCCGCGGGTACGATCCTCGTGTTCGAAGCGAACGCCACGATGGCGGTCTATCCGCCCGATGATGGGGAGCTGTGGGGTTACCGCCGCCGGGCGGTCGACCGCGTGATCGCCGCCGTGCGCGCAATGCTCGTCGAACGCGCCAAAACCGCGGGGTATGGGTGAAAAAACTCATCGTCTTCGATCTCGACGGAACGCTCGCCGAAAGCAAATCGGCAATCGACGCGGAGATGTCCGGTTTATTGGGCCGGCTGCTCGCGGTGGTGCGGGTAGCCGTCATTTCCGGCGGCGCGTTCCCGCAGTTCCAGCAGCAGCTCGTCGGCAATTTGCCCAAGGACGGCGATCTCACGCAACTCTCGCTCTTGCCGACCTCCGGCACGCACTTTTATTCTTATGACGGCGGCAATTGGAAACTGCTGTATGCGGAAGACTTCAGCCCCGAGCAGAAGCAGAAGATCATCGCCGCGCTCAACGAAGCGGTCGACAAATCCGGCTTCAAGGCGCAGAAAACGTGGGGTGAGGCGATCGAAGATCGGATGAGTCAGATCACGTACTCGGCGTTGGGTCAGCTAGCCCCGCTCGATGCGAAGAAGACCTGGGATCCCGATTTCTCCAAGCGCAAGAAGATCAAGAGCATCCTCGATCCGCTGCTGCCGGATTTCGCCGTCAATCTCGGCGGCGCGACATCGATCGATATCACGAAGCCGGGCATCGACAAAGCCTACGGCATCCGCAAGCTCGAAAGCATTCTGAAGATTCCGATCGCCGAGATGCTCTACATCGGCGACGCGCTCTTCCCCGGCGGCAACGACTACCCGGCCCGCACGACCGGCGCCGACTGCATCCAAGTCCGCGACCCCAACGAAGCCAAACGCGTAATTGAAGCAATCATCGCCTGCGAATCCCCGTAGGGGTAATCAAGTATCACCCCGACGACAGTCGTCCCCAAACATTGTCATTGACGACCGTCATCCCAATGACACGTGGGGGAACACGATCATGGCTTGTGCGGCGTGATATGATGAGCCGTCGTGATCGTCGTTCTGGGGTATCTCGCGGCCATGCTTACCACCGGCGCGGCCATTCCTCAGGTCGTTCAGACGCTGCGCACGCGTGACGTCCGCGGTGTCTCCATACCGTACTGGTGGACCCTCTCCGCCGGCGTTGCGTTGTGGCTCGTCTACGGCCTGTACATCGGTTCCGGGCCGTTGATTGCGGCCAACGCCGTATCCCTCGGCTTGGACCTCACCGTGCTGTGGCTTACGTTTCGCTTTCGCTTGTTGTAGCGTTCACTAGGAGCTACCACGACGTCTTTGGTACTCAGTTCTCGTCATGACCGCCCGTAAAACGCCTGCCCTCAAGGCCGCCGATCCGGCGGATCCGGCCTTTACGATGGCGCATTCGCCGATCTATTGGACCGCTCGGGTGATTCAGCGGTATACGCGCGATATGGACGCGGTGCTCAAACGCATCGGCATGGATGTGCCGCGCTGGCGCGTGCTCATGATCTTGGTCGAAATCAACCCCGCCAGCGTGACGCAACTGGCCGAGCATGGAGTGATGAAGCTTTCGACGATGACGAAGACCGTACAGCGGTTGGAAACGGACGGCTTTGTCGCGACGAGGCCGCGGAAGACCGATGCGCGCGTTACGGAAGTGACGCTGACCGCAAAAGGCCGCAAAGTCGTGGGCATCGTTCGTGCCCAGGCGAGCCGCATTTTTCATCAAGCATTCGAAGGCAGCAACGACCGCGACGTCGAGCGGCTCAATACGCTCCTGCAGCGCATCTTCACGAACTTGGACAGCGTACCGCATTAACGCATCAGCAAGCCGCCGTTGATATCCCAGGTTGCCCCGGTCGCGTAACCGGCATCGCGCGCGGCGAGCCGAGCTACGATATCGGCGACGAACGCCGCATCACCTAACGTCTTCACCGGAATGCTGTCGATGACGGCGGCCAAACGGTCGGCCGGCACCAAACGGTGCACGGACGGGAGGTCGAGGGGACCCGGCGCCACGGCGTTCACGGTCACACCGAACGCGGCGAGTTCTCGGGCGAAGACCCGGGTTAACGTCAGGATGGCGCCTTTGGAGGCTGCGTAATGCGCGCCGGTTGAGGTGCCTCCGTTTTGCCCCGCGAGCGAGGCGACGTTGACGATGCGGCCGTAGCCGCGCGTCTTGAAGTACCGGCCGAAGATCTGGCAGCCCGTGAACGTGCCGCCAGCGTTTACGGCCAGCACCTTCGCAAACTCTTCCGGTGGTATCTCCAACGTCGGCGTCGTGAGCGTCACCGCGGCGCAGTTGACGAGCACTTCGACCGTTCCCCAGCGCCGGATGAGTTCGTCGCGTGCGGCTTCGAAGCCGGCGGCGATGCAGACGTCGAGTTCGAGGCCGGCCGTGGTCGCGCCGGTTGTGTCGATATCGTTCGCGGCGCGAACCGCTGCCGCGACGTCGATATCCGCCAGCCCGACACGGCAGCCCGCACGGTGCAGCGCGCGCGCGATTTCCGTTCCGAAGCCATGCGCCGCCCCGGTAACGAGCGCAACCTGACCCGATCGTGCTTCGCTAGAGGAGATAGCTGATGCCATGCAATGCCTCGTCGGAATCGATCAGGTGGATGATCTTGCGGTCGAGCGTGAGTTCGCCGTTGCGGCGAACGAGCCGGTAGGTGATGTCGGCTGCCACGAGCCGCATTTGATCGCGGCGCTGTTCGACGAGGTGTTGCGCGCACCGCACGTCGATGTCATCCAAACTTGCGCCGGCGACGATGAAGCGCGATAGCGTGCGCACCGTTCGGGCGGCCGACGTCACCGCCATCGACTGTCTGCTCGTAAGGCGCTTGACGCGCGCATCGCGCATCGCGGCATCATCGTAGATGAGGTTGAGCACTGCGGCGTAATCGGCCGCATCGCGTTCGATCGGAACGATGTAGTGGCCCTCTGCGGTCCACAGCCGCAGCCACCGCGCGTACTCGCGCGCGTCGAGGAGGTCGGCCTCGCGCCAGATGAACTCGACGGCCGTCTGCAAGTCGATGGCGGTCACGACGTTGCCATGACCCGTTTCCACATTTGGTAGGCCGCCCGCATGCCGGTCTCCGCGCTCACGTCGCCGACGCGGCGGCCGTCCGCCGCGAGGTTGGGGCCGCGATTGAGCATGATCCAGAGATCGTCGCCGGCCGCCGAGCCGCGTTGCACCCGCTCCCAGGCCTCGGCGTCGTCGGGGCTGCCGAATCCCATCGGGCCTTGAAAGTACTCGTGAATGCGCAGACGCGCGCGGTTGCCGGCCTCCGGTCCGCCGGCCATGCCGAGCGCGACGTGCCGGATCTCAGTCTCGTCGACACTCAGCGGGCGGAGCACACGAAAGAACGCCATCGAACACGCGAGGTTCGGGAAGAGGTTCAGATTGAAACCCGTGCCGCCGACTGCCCGGACGATGCGTCGCACCTGATCCGGTGGATGATGTTCGGCGAGTTCTCCGGCGAGCGCGCGGAAGCGCTCGGGAATTGGCGCGTCGAGTTGCTGCTCGAGATCGACGAGATTCGGCATCATGACCATCACGCTATGACCGTTGCCGAGGTCCTCGACGAAACCGCCTTGGTTGAGGACGTCGAACTGCTCCTCCGCTTCATCATCGAGCGAGGTGAGAAACGACTTGTGGACGACGGGAAAATGGTAGGCGTCGGTGGTGTTCTCGAGTTGAATCTTCCAGTTGCCGCGGAAGCGGAACGTGTGTTCGCCGGCAACCTTCACGCCGTAGCCGGCGCCTTGCTTCATGAACAGGTCGATCCAGCGGCGCGCGGCTCCCAGATAGTCGGCGAGCGGCTCGATCTCGGCGTTGAACGTCGCGAAGATGAGGCCGCCGTACTGCTCGACGCGCAGTCCAATGAGCGAAAACTCGGCTTTGTCGAAATCGGGGGCATAGCCGCCGGCACGCGGTACCGCCCGCAGGTTGCCGTCGTTGTTGTAGCTCCAAGCGTGGTAGGGGCAAACGAACACCGGCGACGTACCGGACTTCGTTTCGCATACGCTGGCCCCGCGATGCCGGCAGCGGTTGAGCAGCACGTGCACGGCACCGTCGCTCGTGCGCGTCACGATGACCGGCTGACGACCGACGAACGTCGTCTTGAAGCTGCCGGCCTCCGGAAGTTCGCTGGCGTGGGCGACCCAAACCCAGACGTTGTTGAAGATCCGATCCATCTCGGCTTCGAAGATCGCCGGATCGCGGTACAGCGACGTATGAACCCGATCGTCGCGAACGAGGGCGGCGTAGTCGATCGGTGGTTCGTGCAGCATGGACGATGTCTCCATCACGTTGTGCCGGGTACCGGAATCGGTGCCGCGTCATCCCAGGTATCAATCTGCCGGCCGAACAGCCGCTGCGTTTCGAGGCGCCGGATGCGCCAGCGCTCAGACGACCGTTCGAAGGCGATCTGCAGGCGCGCCGCGCGTAAGTCGGCACCTCCCGCGGCGTAGCTCGAGGTCTGGAGCATCAACCAGCTCCCGCTCGCGCGGTCGCCGTCGACGGCGATGCGTTCGTTGGCGAGGAAATGCGCGTTCATCGCGAAGTGCGGCGGCGGCCCACGGTAGGTATCGAGCATCGCGACGATCGCGTCGCGGCCGCGGTGCTCTCCAAAGGCTTCAGCATAGCGTGTACCGGTTCCGGCCCACACGGCATCGGCGGTGAACAGCATCCCGAGCGCATCCGCCGGGGTTGCGTCGCCCAGCCGATCGCACAGGTCGAAGTACTGCGCCATGAGCGTTCGTATCGCGCTCTCGGACTCGAGACGTTCCAAACGTTCGCGCAAGCCGGCGAGGCCATCAACTCCGTTCATCACGGGGGGATGACCAATTCGCGCCCGATTCGCGCTTCGACGCGCATGTAGCGCCACAAGCGATACGGACCGACAGGCGTCATGCGAAAGAGATTGCACGCCGCGGCGGCGGTCGCGTGGTCGGGCACATCGGCCAAAATATAAAACGTCCACGGCCAGCCGTTGGGCGTCGCGCCGACCGTCGTTTGATCGTCGTCCATCGTTCCGATGACGTCCACGCCGGGAAGGTCGCGAAGCGCGCGCAGCATGACACCGGTCGCCTGCCAGACGCTGCCGATCTCGGCCTCGGGCAGGTCGAAGAATTGCTGGGTCACGGCGCCGCAGAACAAGGTACGGAGTTTCTTCGGTGCGTCGGCGGTCATCGAACAGGTTCCTCGATTTCGTCGTTAGGGAAAGCCCGCTGGGACGTCGAGTCCCAGCAGAACGCGCCCGGCATTTTGGAACGTGCCTTCGGCGAGGAAAGCGTGCTGCGGTACGACGATCGCGTCTTGCATGAACCGGGCGATGGGATGATCCGTAAAGATGCCCGTCGTGCCGGACATCGTGTACGCGGCGCGCGCGACGTCGGCGCTGGTGGCAGCAGCATGACTCGACGCGAGGCGCAGCAAGTTGATCGACTGCCGATCGAGTTCGAGGCCGCTTTCGAGACGGCTGAACGCCTCGCCGGTGACGTCGAAGAAGAAGGCACGTGCCGAACGCAGCGCAGCTTCGGCTTTCGCGAGTTCGATCTGTGCGTATGCGCGATCGGCGAGCAGCGGTGCCCCGGTGACCGATCCGCGCCGGCCCGCCGTTCGCGTGACCTCATCGAGAGCGGCACGCGCGACGCCCAGTCCGACGACTGCCAACACCTGTGCTGCCAGCGCCATCGACGGGTAGCGGTAGAGCGGTGTATCGAGATTCGAGCGTCCGCCCCGAATGAACGTCCAATCTTCGGGCACGACGACGCCGTCGATGACGATGTCGTGACTGCCGGTTCCCTGCAGTCCGTTAACATTCCAATTCTCGCAAATCTGAACGCGCTCGCGCGGCATGACCGCAATGCGCGGCAGACCGCCGGGCGTGCCGTCGTCGGTCTTGATCCCGACGCCGATCAGGTCGGCGCCGGTGCAGCCGCTCGCCCACGACCACCGTCCCGAAACGCGCAGTCCGTCGCCGGTCGCGACCGCCGGCTGCGGGGGATAGATGGCGCCGGCGAAGACGACGTCGGGCGTCTCGGCGTAGATCTGCGCGAGCGTTGCAAGCGGGAGTGCCGAGAGGTACACCGCGGAAAACCCGAAGCTCGCGACCCAACCGGCCGATCCGTCCGCGATCGAGATCTCCTCGATCAGCCGGAGGAAGTCCGCCGGAGATCGTTCGTCGCCGCCGAAGCAGCGCGCAACGAGCGCGCGATACACGCCGGCAGCCTTCATTGCTTCGATGATCTCAGGGCCGATCGCGCGACGGGCACTGAATTCGGCGCGTCGCATGCGCACTTCGTCGAGCAGCGTCCCAAGTGCGTCGCCGGCGACGGTCATAGGGCGCGCTCGAATTCGCGAGCGAGCGCGCACAGTTCGACATCGCCTCCGCGACGTCCGACCAATTGCAGTCCGGCGGAAAAGCCATTGCTCGCGGGAAGCGGCAAGCTGATTGCGGGGTGTCCCGAAAGGTTGAAGGGACGCACGAAGGCGGTGAGGCCCAGCGTGGAACGTGCATCACGTGCTGCGGCCAGCGTGAGCGTCTCCGCCGGCATCGTCGGCAGAACGAGGGCGTCGGCGCGCTCGAGCGCCGCGTCCACTTCGCGCGTGAAGGCAACGCGAATGCGTTCGGCCTGCGCGACATCCGCCGGACGAATGTGCTGGGTGGACAGCAGCCGCGCGCGCACGTCGGCGCCGATACCCGGTGCGCCGGCGTAAGCGCCCACCGCGGCCCACATCTCGGCGCCGATAATCGTGAGCGCCGCTTCGAACGCGGGCGATAACCCCGGGAGTTCGATCGGCGTGCAGTTCGCGCCGAGGGCGTGCAAAGCGCGCTCGACGGCTGCGGCGATTGTGGGATCGGCTTTCACGCTCACGACGCCGATCATTGGGCGGCTCGGCGCGGCGGTCGGAATGAACGTGGGATCGAGGATCGACATCGCCCCCTCGACCGTCGTAACGGTGCGCGCGAACGGTCCCACGCAGTCGAGCGACGACATTGGCGGATACACCCCGGTGCGGCTCAAGCGCCCGAAGGTCGGCTTGAACCCGACCACGCCGCAGCATGCGGCTGGTACGCGAATTGAACCGCCGGTGTCCGTCCCGAGGGAGAAGTCGACGAGCTCCGCGGCGACTGCGGCGGCGGAACCGCTCGACGATCCGCCGGGCACGCGATCGGGAAACCGCGCGTTGAGCGGCGTGCCCGTCCAGTCGTTGATTCCCGTAACGCCGTACGCGAACTCGTGGAGATTCGTCTTGCCGACGATGCGGCAACCGGCGGCGAGCAATTGCGCAACGGCATCGGCGTGCCGGCCAGCGGCCGCTACATCGGCACGCGCGCGGCTTCCGGCGCGCGTCGGAAAGCCTGCGATGTCGATCGTATCCTTTACGGCTACGGTCGGGCCGTCGCCGCCGAGAGATAGCTGCTCGGTGAAGATCGCGTTCACGTAAGGCCGATGATAGGACGACTTACGTGAAAAGTAAAGTATTTTACAGACAACTAGTTTACTTTTCACGTGAATCGTCATATTATCGCCGGCAGGAGGGGAGTTTGGCTGGGTACTTCATCTCACTGCTCGGCACCGAGCGCGTTCTGCACTGCGCCCACGGACAAGACGTGCTCAATGCGGCGATCAAAGCCGGTCTCGATTGGCTTCCGATTGGCTGCCGCGGCGGCGGATGTGGCGTCTGCCGCGTCATGGTCCATAGCGGAAGTTACGAGACCGGACGCATGAGTAGGCGGCACGTTTCGAGCACGGACGCCGCGATCGGCTTCGCGCTCGCATGCCGGCTCTATCCGGCCGGCGACCTCGTTATCGAATTCGCACCTGCGCAACGTTCGCCGGCCTAAGCCGGCCAAGATTGGGAGATCTTCATGGCTATCGAAGGTGTCATGCGCTCCGGCCACGTGCAGATCCGGGTGTTGGATCTGGCTGCCGCTATCCATCACTACACGGAATACTACGGACTCATTCTCACGGCGAGCGACGATCGGCGCGCCTACCTGAAAGGGTGGGATGAGTTCGATCATCATTCCCTCGTCCTCCGCGAGGCGGACGAACCGGGGATGGACCACGTCGCGTTCAAAGTACGGGGCGAGAACGATCTCGACCGCATCGAAGGCGAACTGCGCGAACGCCTCATCGCGGTGACCCAGATACCAGCCGGTGAGCAACTCGGGGTCGGCCGCCGCATCGCCTTCACCGTACCGACCGGACATCGCATCGAACTCTACGCAACCTGCGAACAGGTCGGCAATGGTCTGCCGCTGCGCAATCCCGACGTTTGGCCCGACGGTCTCAAAGGGATGAAGGCCAGCCGCTTCGAGCACGTGCTGCTCTACGGCCCCGGTGTCGAGGCGACCGTCGCGCTTCTTTCGAGCGTGCTGGGCTTCGTCGTCGCGGAGGATGTGGTGACCGAGGATGGTGCGCGTATCGGCGCGTTCCTGACTGCCGCTAGCAAATCACACGACATCGCGTTCATCGAAGCGCCCGAAGCGCGCTTCCACCATCTCGCGTATTGGCTCGAGTCGTGGGACGATATTCGCCAGGCGGCGGACATCATCCGCAAAAAGAATATTGCCATCGACATCGGCCCGACACGGCATGGCATTTCGCGCGGTCTCACGATCTATTTCTTCGATCCCTCCGGCAACCGCAACGAGGTCTTCAGCGGGAGCTATCAACACTATCCCGACCGGCCGACGATCACGTGGGATGCGGCCGAGCTCGGTAAAGCGATCTTCTATTATGAAGGCCGGCTGAACGAGGCGTTCCTCTCGGTCACCACGTAGAGCGGGCCATGTCGCTGCCGATCACCCGAAAAGACGTCCTCGGCAGCGGTGCCGCTTTTCTCGGCTGGGATTTTCTCTCGACGCTCGACGCGCCCGATGTCGTCGCGGCTACCGAACCGCCGGGGGGCGTGATTGTCGTCACGTTGCTCGGCACCGGCGCGCCCGGTCCCTCACCGAATCGCTTCGGTCCATCCACGCTGGTGCAAGTCGCCGGAATGACCTTGCTCTTCGACGCGGGACGCGGTTGCACGATCCGCGTTTCTCAAGCCGGTCTTCCGCTCGACATCGATGCCGTGTTCCTCACCCATTTCCATTCCGACCACGTCAACGGGCTGCCCGACATCTGGATGACGAGCTATATCGGGCGCCGGCCTCCGTCGGCGAATCCGGCATTGCGCGAAGCGCGCACCGTTCCGATGCGCCTCTACGGCCCTCCGGGTACGGCGCGAATCGCCGGCAATCTCCACGCGGCTTTCAGCGACGATATCCGGATGCGGACGGCCGACGAGGGGCTGACGCAAGCGGCGACAGGCATCGAAGCGCACGAATATGCGCGCGACGGCGTCATCTTCAACGAACGTGGGGTGACGGTGACGGCGTTCGAGGTGGATCATGGTCCGCTCGTCAAACCGGCGTACGGCTATCGCATTGACAGCGGCGGTCACGCCGTGCTGATCTCGGGCGACACGCGATACAACGAGAACGTGATCGCCCACGGCACAGGCGTCGACATCATGGTGCACGAGGTCTGCGCCCTCTCGCCCGAGTGGCGCGACAACCCCGATGCGCTGGCATCGGCTGCGCACAACACGAGCCCCGAAGAGTGCGCGGCCGTCTTCAGCCGGACGCAGCCGAAGTTCGCCGCCCTCACGCATCTCGTCTTGATCGGCGCGACTCCCGACCAAGTCGAAGCGCGCGTCCGCGCCGGTTATGCCGGCCGGTTTGTCGTGGGAGAAGATCTGATGCGCATGACGATCCTCGGCGAATCGGTGACTATGGAGCGGTGGAACGCGCAGAAGAGCGGCTATGCCGGCTGAAGGCCGTAGTCCGGCGCTGAGCTGCGAATCGCGCCGGGATCGACTCCGTCGAGAATCATGACGATCGTCGAACTGCTGACGCCGGCCGGCCACGCGTTCAAGATCCGCGGCGGGTGAAAGAGATGCTGCACGCCGTGAATGGCGATCGGTTGCCGTTGCTCCGTGACGGCGACCACGCCTTTCACGCGCAGCAATCGTTCCCCATGGTTGCCGACGAGATGTCCCATCCAGGCCGAGAGCGCGGCATAGGGCACGGGCTCATCGAAACGCACCACTAGCGTCGAGGGTTGCGCCGCATGGCCGAACGCGCCGTCGCGGCCTCTCCCCGGCGCGGGCAGCGCAACGTCGTCGTGTTCGGCGGCGAGGATCCACGCCGGATCGATCGCGCCATGAGCGATCATCTGTATCGGTGCGAGCGGGTTTAAACGGCGCAGTTCGCGCGAGACGGCGTCGATTTTTTCGCGATCGGCCAGATCCGTTTTGGTCAAGAACAACCGATCGGCGACCGCGACCTGACGCCGCGCTTCCGAATGACGCTCCAACGTGCGCGAGGCGTTGACGGTATCTACGGTCGTAAGCACCGATCCCAGCCGATATCCGCACAACACCATCGAACGCTCGAGTATCGTTTGGATGACCGGCGCCGGGTCGGCGAGACCGGTCGTCTCGAGGATGACGCGCTCGAACGCTGGTACGTCGCCCGTGGCCCGTTGCAGGGAAAGCTTCTCGAGGGTCGCCGCCAGATCGCCGCTGAGCGCGCAGCACACGCAGCCTTGCGGCAACAGCACAATGTCGCGGTCGATTACTTCCATGAGTCCATGGTCGAGGCCGACTTCCCCGAACTCGTTGACGATAACGGCCGAATTCTCGAGCCGCGGGTCGCGCAGCAGATGGGCCAGCGCCGTCGTCTTCCCACTCCCCAAGAATCCGGTAACCACGACCACCGGCGTCGTGCCGCCGGCGCCGGTCACTGTTCGGCGAGGTTGAGCGCGTTTCGCTTGAGCGTGCGCAAGGTCTTCATCAGGATCTCGAACTCCTTGGGTTCGATGCCTTCCAAAAGACGATGATACATCGCGAGAACGAGCGGAACGGCCGCCTCATACTGGGCCGTACCCTTACGCGTGAGTTTCGTGAGCGAGACCCGGCGGTCATCGGCGGCGGTGGTGCGGTCGATCAAGCCGTCTTGTGCCATGCCCTCGAGAATTCGGCCCAAATTGGAGCGGTCGATGACCGCCGCGTCCGCGATATAGCCGATCGTACGCCCCTCGCCGTCGCTGAGTGTCCCGAGTACGCGCCAGACTTGCGGTGAAATGCCGAGCGATCGCAGCAAGTGCGCTAAATTGATCTGATTTTGCCGCTGGATGGCGGCAAAATAGTGCATCGGATAGTCGGTTATCCGAAACGTCTCTTTGCGTGTGCGGGGCATATGGGAATTATATACATATTTACCTGAACCATCCTCCGTTCAGGCGATTCGCGGCAAGCCTATTGCATGTAATTACGTGGTAATGTATTATACTTTTACTGTTCGCCGCCGAAGGGACGATCTGCCTCATGCCGACGTATCGCGATCACTATTTCCCCCAAACCGAACCGCTCGCGGAAGATGAGATGCGCGTCATCGCGCTCGGTACCGGCCGGCCGTTCTTGCGCCGCGCGCAGGCGAATGCGTCTTGGCTCATCGAGTTGGGCAACGGCGATAAGTTCATTTTCGACTTTGGCAGCGGCTCGCAGACGAACTTCACGAGCTTGGAGATCCCCTACCAGGACGTCACAGCGTACTTCGCGACCCATCTGCACACCGATCACGTGGGCGATTTTCCGAACATCTGGATCGGCAGCTGGGCGGGCGGGCGAACGAAGCCGCTCGTCGTGTACGGTCCGTCGGGCTTGATCCCCGAGCACGGGATGCAGCACTTCGTCGACACGCAGAAATCGTCGTACCGGTGGGATACGGAAACCCGCGTCGGCCTGTTGCCGGCGATCGGCGCCGAAGTTGAATGCCACGAATTCGACTACAGCAAGGTCCACGCTGTCTACAATCACAACGGCGTCGAGATCATCAGCTTTCCCGCGGTCCACATCTATGACGGGCCGGTCAGCCTGCGGCTCAATTGGAAGGGCAAGTCGTTCGTCTACTCCGGCGACACGACGCCGAGCCATTTCTTCACCGAAAACGCCAAGAACGCCGACCTCGTGGTTCATGAGGCGTTCAACCCGGTTTCGCAACTGATGGCACGATCGGGCTACGACGAGCGGACGGCACGCGGGATCGGCACGATCGCGCACTCAGACCCCGTCGAGACCGGCTACGTCTTCAACGAAATCAAGCCTCGCCTCGCCGTGGCGTTCCATTTCTTCAACGACTTCGATACCGCGATGGAACTCGAGCAGGCCATCCGCGTGCACTACTCGGGAAAGCTCGCGTTGTCGCGGGACCTCATGGTCTTCAACGTCACCGACGACGACATCGTCGTGCGCATGGCGGTTACGGCGGATCATGTCTGGCCGAACAAAGAACACCACGACAAATTCCGCTCCGCCCACCGCGAGGAACGGATAAAGATGTCGGACTGGCTCGCGAAGAAGCAGATCTTTCCCAAGTCCTAGAAAAGAAACGGGGCATCTATGCAGACGAAGCGGGTTCCGGCATCGGATGAGGTCGCCGACTGGAACGCCAAATACTTGTGGCACCCGATGGTCGATCCCAACGTGGTGCGCGAGCACGCCCCGCTCATCATCGAACGCGGTGAAGGCTGCTTCATCTCCGATATCGACGGTAACCGCTATCTCGATTGCACGGCCGGCCTCTGGAACGTCAACGTGGGGCACCGCCGCCCCGAGGTCATCGCGGCGATCCTCGAACAGCTCAACGCGATCGAATACTACGGGACGTTTGCCAATATGGCCAACGTCCCGTCGATCCGTCTTTCGAAGCGTTTGATCGACATGCTGGCGCCGGAAAAGATGCGGCGCGTCATGTTTTCCTCCGGCGGATCGGACTCAACCGAAACCGCGTTCAAACTCGCGCGCCAGTACTGGAAGCTCAGCGGTAAGCCCGAGAAGACCAAGATGTTCTCGCTCAAGCTCGGCTACCACGGCGTGCACTTCGGCGGGATGTCGGCCAGCGGCAACACGATGTGGCGCCGTGCCTATGAGCCGTTGATGCCCGGCTTCTTTCAAATCGAAGCTCCGTATCTCTACCGCAATCCGTGGACCGACGACCCGGAGCAGCTCGCGACGATCGTCGCCGAGCAGCTCGATCGGGACATCCAATATCAAGGTGCCGACACGGTGGCCGCGTTCATTGCCGAACCGGTGCAGGGCGTGGGCGGCGTGATCGTTCCGCCGGCGTCCTTGTGGAAGAAATTTCGAGAAGTTTGTGATCGTCACGATGTGCTGCTCATTTCAGATGAGATCGTGACGGGTTTCGGGCGTACCGGCGCGATGTTCGGGGCGCGCGGCTGGGGTGTGGCGCCGGACGTGATGTGCTTGGCCAAGGGGATCAATTCGGGCTACATCCCGCTGGGCGCAACCGTGGTCAACGAGCGCGTGGCGAATGCATGGGACAAACCGCAAGCGCTTACCGGGATCATGCACGGCTACACGTATAGCGGGCACCCGGTGGCATGCGCCGCTGCTCTGGCCTGTTTGGACATTGTCGAGGACGAAGATCTGCCGGGCAATGCCGGGCGCGTCGGCGCGCACTTCCTGCGCCGGCTCGAAGAGTTGCGCGTCTACGATTGCGTTGGCGACGTACGCGGAAAGGGCCTGATGCTCGGCGTGGAACTGGTGCGTGACAAGAAGACGAAAGCGCCGTTCGCACCAGCTGATGCGTATCCGGCAAAGCTCTACGAGGCAATGTTGGCCCAGAAGGTTATGGTCCGGGTTGCTGCCGGCAAAGTGATCCTCTCGCCCCCGTTGGTATTCACGGAAGCCTATGTCGATGAGGCGATGGCGGCGCTGCACAGCGCCTTTCAAAGCGTGAAGCCGGCGACCTGAGTTTTATGCCGGAGAAACCACGTACGAACGTGGTGATCGTGATGGTCGACAACCAGTCAGCTGATGCACTGGGGTGCTACGGCAATGCCGAGGTGCGCTCGCCGCACATTGACCGATTAGCGGCCGAGGGCGCGCAATTCGATCAAGCCTATTGCCCCAATGCGCTGTGTTCGCCGGGGCGCGCATCGGTGCTGACCGGACGTATGCCGTCTGAGCATGGCGTGCATAGCTGGTTGGAAGACCGTTTGATGGGTGAATGGCCCCCGGACTGGTCGGCCATCGCGGAATTTCCGGCGTTGCCGCAGATCCTGCACGATGCCGGTTACGCGACCGCCCTGATCGGTAAGTATCATCTCGGCGTGCCGCACGTTCCCCAGAACGGATTCGATCATTGGGTCGCGCTGGTGCGTGGCCACACGCTGAGTTTCTACGACAGCCCGGTCGTCAAAGACGGACGTGAAATCGTCGCTCCGGGACATAGCGTCGACTTCCTCACCGGCGAGGCCGTCGCGTTCGTCGAATCACGTGCCGCCGAGGCAGATCAACCGTTTTTCATGTTCGTCGCGTACAATGGGCCCTACGGCCATTGGCCGGCGATCAAAGGCCGAGCTGAAAATCGCTTCGCGGCCGACTATGACGCGTGTCCCATGGATTCCGTGCCGCGCAGCGGCATCAGCCAGCAAGCCATTGAGTACGTACGGCTCCAGCAGCAGTTCGGCCACAAGGGCGCCGGTGCGCCCGATTACGATGCGCTGCTGAAGATTCCCAACGACGTGGAGTCATTGCGGAATTACTATTCTCAGAACGCAATGCTCGACGACGGCGTCGGGCGCATCATGGAAACGCTTGAGCGCTGTTCCTTGGACAATCGGACGCTGGTCATCTACATGGCCGATCACGGCTTCGCGCTCGGTCAGCGCGGATTTTGGGGGCACGGCGTCGCAACCTGGCCGGCCAACGCGCACCGGGTCGCCTACAACGTGCCGCTGATTTGGCGCGATCCGACGCGCATCGCGCCGGGCACGCGCTGTGAGGCCTTGGTCAGCAACGTCGACGTGTATGCCTCGCTGCTCGACTACCTGGAAATTCCGGCGCCGGCAGCCGAGACGCCGTCCCAGAGTTTCTCATCGTATCTGCGCGGTGCGCCGCTAGAACGGGACGACGCCGTCTTCATCGATGAAGAAGAGACGCGCGCAATCCGAACACCTGAATGGTTGTACGTGACCCGCTTCAAGGGCAGCCGAGGCTATCCGCTCGAAGACGAGTTGTACGACCTCACGAACGACCAGCGCGAGTTACGGAACGTCGCCGGCGATCCGGCGAATGCGGCCGTCGTGGCGCATCTCGGCAAGCGCATCGATCGTTTCTTCCGCCGCCATGCCGATCCGCAGTTCGATCTCTGGAACGGCGGCCGGCCGAAGTCGAGCAGCTCACGGCCGTGGATCTGGCGCGATGCGTGGGGTGAGGAGTGGGGACCACGGACGACGTGAAGGTCACGTTTGCCGAGGGCGGCGTGTTCGACATGGGCAGTGCGGAGCTGTTCCATCCAGATGACGGCGAAGGCCCGGTGCGCAGCGTCCGTGTCGCGCCGTTTGCGATCGACCGTCATGCCGTGACCAACGAGCGCTTTGCGCAATTCGTCGCCGATACCGGCTACGTGACCGAAGCCGAGCGCTTCGGCTGGTCGTTCGTGTTTCATCTCTTTCTCGGACGCGGCGCTCGCGAGACGCTCGGCGTTCGCGATGCTCCGTGGTGGCGCAAGGTGGAGCACGCGAGCTGGCAGAGGCCGGAGGGCCCGAAATCGGAGATCGCGTGGCGTGCCGACCATCCGGTCGTGCACGTGTCGTGGAATGATGCGAACGCGTTCGCGGCTTGGTCCGGTGGCCGGCTACCGACCGAGGCCGAGTGGGAATTTGCTGCGCGCGGCGGACTGCAACAGAAGCGATTCCCGTGGGGCGATGAAGAGCCGACCGACGAGCAGCCCCGCTGCAACATCTTTCGCGGCGACTTTCCGCATCACAGCGCGGATGAGTGGCCGGGCGCGGTGCCCGTGACCGCATTCGAACCGAACGGATACGGCTTATACAATATGGCCGGCAACGTTTGGGACTGGTGCGCCGACGACCATGGTGACAAGGGCAAAGCGATTCGCGGCGGTTCGTATCTGTGTCACCGCTCGTACTGCTATCGCTATCGCGTGGCCGCGCGTTCGACGAATTCGGCCGATAGCTCCGCCGGTCATATGGGATTTCGACTCGCCTACGACGGCGGAAAGTTCTAACGGATGTTTCTAAACGGTATGCCGAAGCGCATGCTCATCGGTGGGAATTGGGTCAAAGCGGCTTCCTCGAAGACGTTCGAGAGCATCAATCCGGCCACCGGCGAGACGCTCGCCGCGATCGCGGAAGGTGATTCGGAAGACATCGATCGTGCCGTGGTAGCCGCGCGCCGAGCCTTCAACGGCCCGTGGAGCCGCTTTCGGCCGGCCGACCGGCAGCAGTTACTCTTGCGCATCGCCGATCTCGTCGAATACCACTTTGACGAGCTGGCAATGTTGGATACGCTGGACATGGGCGCCCCGATCACCCGCACGCGCATGGGTAAGTCGCGGGTCGTCGGCATGTTGCGCTACTATGCAGGGCTCGCGACGGCATTGCACGGCGAGACGATCGAGAACTCACTGCCGATGGACATCTTTTCTTATACGTTGAAAGAACCCGTCGGTGTGGTCGGCGCGATCATTCCATGGAATGGCCCGGTCGGCGCTTCGGTCTGGAAAATCGGCCCCGTGCTCGCGAGCGGCTGCACGATGATCCTTAAGCCGGCCGAAGAGGCGTCGTTGACGCCGCTGCGGCTCGGCGAACTCTTGCTCGAGGCCGGTATGCCGGAGGGCGTCGTCAACATCGTAACCGGATTCGGTGACACGGCCGGAGCTGCGCTTGCGGCTCATCGAGACGTAGACAAGATCGCCGTCACCGGGTCGACGGAGACGGGTCGCAAGATCGTCGAAGCGTCGGTGGGTAATCTCAAGCGTCTGTCGCTCGAGCTCGGCGGGAAGTCGGCCAACATCATCTTCGCCGATGCCGACCTCGATGTCGCGGTGCCCGGTGCGGCCATGGCCGTCTTTGCAAATTCGGGCCAGATCTGCAGTGCCGGATCGCGGCTGTTCGTCGAACGATCGATCTATCAGGAGTTCGTCGAGCGGGTCGCCGCGTTTAGCAATCAGCTGCGCGTCGGCGACGGGACCGACGTGGAAACGCAAATCGGTCCAATCGTCTCCGCGCAACAGCTCGATCGGGTAACGGGCTACCTCGAAATCGGGAAGCGCGAGGGAGTCCGCACGGTATCGGGCGGTTCGCGATTAACCTCTCAAGAATTCGGTAAGGGGTATTTCGTTCCGCCGACCGTCTTCGCAGACGTACGCGATGATATGCGCGTCGCGAAGGAAGAAATCTTCGGGCCGGTCCTGGCCGCATTTCCGTTCGACACGATCGAAGAGGTCATCGAGCGCGCAAACGCCACCGCATTTGGGCTCGGCAGCGGCGTGTGGACGCGTGACGTGGGCAAGGCGCATCGCGTCGCTAAGGAGATGCGCACGGGATCCGTTTGGGTCAACTGCTACCAGGCGATGGATCCGGCCGTGCCGTTCGGCGGCGTCAAGCAGAGCGGCTACGGACGCGAGTCCGGTCGGCAACACCTCGATGAATATCTGAGCGTCAAGTCCGTTTGGATTCAAACCGGATAACGCGACCGCTCCGAAAGCATAACGGGACGGGTCGACGATTCAATAGTTGGATATAGAACGCCCAAGTATCTGTAAAGTATCATAAAATGCATAGGACCGTGAAGGGAGTAGCCTCGTGAATGATGCGATCGGCAAAGCCGCGGTGTCCAAAGCGTCGGGTCGATTGATCTGGTTTCTGATCTTGCTCTTCGTGACGGCGGCGATCGATCGTGTAAACGTCGGGTTCGCGGCGTTGACGATGAACAAAGACGTCGCGCTGAGCGCCGCTGCATTCGGCTTCGGGGCCGGCATCTTTTCGATCGGCTATCTGCTCTTCGAAGTGCCGAGTAACCTGATCTTGGAGCGCGTCGGTGCGCGGCGCTGGATCTCGCGGATCATGATCACCTGGGGGCTCGCGTCGGCCGCTATGGTGCTCGTTCACGGTCCGACCACGTTCTATGCATTGCGTTTCCTGTTGGGCGCAGCGGAGGCCGGATTCTTCCCCGGAGTAATCCTTTACCTGAGCTACTGGTTTCCGGCTGAATATCGCGCGCGTTTCAGTGCCCTGTTTCTGCTGGCCATTCCGGTGAGCCAGATCATCTCCGCCGGGCTCTCCGGTGCGGTGATGCAGGCGCTGAACGGCGCGCTCGGCATCACGGGCTGGAGATGGCTCTTTCTGGTTGAGGCGGCACCGGCGATCGTGCTGGGTATCATCACGTGGTACTACTTGAGCGATCGGCCCCGCGACGCGAAATGGTTGAGCCCCGAAGAGCGCTCGTGGCTCGAAGATACGCTGGCGGAAGAAGAGCGCGTGCTCGAAAAATTCAACAGCCGCCAGTGGCTTCGAGCGTTTACGCATCCCGCAACGCTGACGTTGGGCATCGCCTACTTCGGCATCGATCTCGCGTTGACGGGTGTCCCGCTGTGGCTGCCGCAGATCGTACGAACGTTGGGCTACTCCTACTTTGTCACGGGCGCGCTTGCAGCACTGCCGCCGCTCGTCGGCGCCGTGGCGATGGTGCTTTGGAGCCGGAGTTCCGACCGCAGCGGGGAGCGCCTATGGCACCTGATCGGCGCCATCGTCGTTACCGCGATCGGCTGGGGTCTCGCCGTGCCGTTCATTCATTCGCCGCTGCTCCTCATCGCGTCGTTGGCGATTGCATCCGCCGGAATCTTTGCCGCCACGAGCGTTTTCTGGAGCTTGCCGGCAAGCGTGCTGGCCGGCACGTCGGCGGCGACCGGTATCGCCGTGATCGGCGTCATCGGGAATCTCGGTGCTGCCTTCGGTCCGATCGTGATGGGGGCAATCAGGGACGTAACGCACGGATTCGCAGCCACGTTCGTCTTCATGGCCGCCTGTGCCCTGAGTTCGGGGGTCGTCATGTTGTTCGCCGGCACGAAGGTGGCGCCGCGCGTGCCGAAGGCAGGCGACGTGCATGTGGACGTGCTGCCAGCACTCGTTTGACGGAAGCGGCCGTAGCGCTCGCGGGGCTCGGCATCGGTGTCCTCGGCACACTGATCGGCGCGGGCGGCGGTTTTTTGATGGTCCCTTTGCTGGTAGTGCTCGAACCGGCGTGGACGACCGATCAGATCACGGCATTCTCGCTCGCGGTCGTCACCGCCAATGCGACGGTGGGCGCGTGTAGCTACTGGTGGCAAGGGCGCGTCGATCCGTTCACGTTCCCGCTGTACACGCTCGCGGCCGTGCCGGGTTCCGTCCTCGGTGCGCTCGCGACCGCGTACATCCCGCGCCCGGTCTTCGATCCCATCTTCGGT
>Ga0182030_10003737_pt1 | contig 32542 bp, 20 predicted proteins | sample 812S3MmetaG_FD_121299 | JGI IMG/M metagenome (GOLD analysis project Ga0182030, IMG submission 121299) | Permafrost microbial communities from Stordalen Mire, Sweden - 812S3M metaG (Illumina Assembly) | ecosystem: Environmental > Terrestrial > Soil > Wetlands > Permafrost | place: Sweden... | reverse complement strand
TATGGTCAATTAAGTTCTTTAGGAGATAAAAAGAATCGACTAACTCGTTCGGTAAGTAGCAAGAGCATCATCAACCACTTCTTTTAATGTATTCATAATTAGATGTACCACCTTCCTCTCGAAGTGTTGCTCTGATGGCAAACTAGAACTTGACTCTGCTAGTAGTCCTGTTACGCAATCGTCATAGCAACCCTCGAACGCACTAATAAACTGACCCAGTTCCTCAAAAATTCTCTTTAAGATCCTGAAAAAGGCCTTGTGCAGGATCTGGTTCTGATGTAGTACCCAGCATTCCGATACATCTGAGAGGCCGACCCAGATTTGAAACTTATCAGAGGGGGGTGGTCCATTGAGAACGACTGGAATTATGCTATCACACGCTTCAACTTTACCTTGCGCTCGGATTTCCAAGAAGGCCATTTCTGTCATAATATGGTGAAAACTCCTATCCGGATCAATAGTTGGTGGAGCCCGCCTAGTAAGAGACACAACACTAGAAGATGGCTGAATATAGCTGTCCACAGTCTTTAGTAAACTGTCCTTGAAATCGCTTTGATCTTTGTTTAACTTATAGAACGATTCGATGCCTTTGATGTAATCCTTCATTTCACTATTCTTAGAATAGAAATGAAGCACTTCTGACTTGCATAGTATAACTTTGTCGACAGAGCTGACTTCGTTATGCTTACCGCCTTTGGCGCTATTAGGAAGCAAGCACAATTGATTCGATAGGATATTATGTGCGCCTGATTTGCCAGTGTCACGAATAGATAAAGAGTCCCTGAACAGCGGCGATCGGTCGGTAAGTGTCCTCGTTCGGAGGGACAGTAACCACTGTATTATCTTTTGAGCCCGCTCAGCGTCCGCCTTCAGGTTCGGTGAAAGCTTGTCGTTCTCATGTGCATATACTACGAAAATGCTCGTCGAGGACTTTTGGAAGTTATCTGACTCTGCTAGGGCCTTTAGAATAAGGTTGAAGGCTAAATCAAGTACTGTAAAGGTTTATTAGTATATTATCTAATAGTGTCATCGTCATCTACTAAACATCCTTTGAGATACCCCAAAGTATACAGGCGTTAATACATAATAATGAAAAGATCGTACATTTTCCAGTAGGTTGATCATTCTTCAACAGCCCAGGTCTTTCATTGATGTTGTCGCCGACCTTACGTCGTTTTGCTCGGGCTTTCCCTTCCGTCTTGCCACGTTTGGCTGGCATGATCCTAATATTGAGCAGAGTCTGGAAGCAAAAAGAAAGGAATGTGCGAAGTCGTAAAGATGTTCAATGGTCTGGAGGAGAGGATAGGAGAAGGAAAATGAAGAGAGAAGACTTCAGGTTCGTATTCAAACGAGAGGCAGAGCGGGGCAGACTCAGCCGTAGTCACACGTGACTGCAGCCTCAAGGTTTAGCGAACACCAACTCAACGTCATCTGAATAACCCAATTTGCTAAGCAATTGCTCAATTACTTTTTTATACAACATATACGCAATGCATCCAACTGCTCCATTATACCAAGCGGCAATATCACTGTATCAAAGAATAGACAAGAGATAGCACTTGAAATCTTGAGCCTCGTAAACATGTCAGGCTCTACCTACGTATTCTACGAATTATACAAGTCAAGGTTCTATCTCCCAGCAATAAATTTGCCCTGAGCAAGGGAATTAACTTACGGTATTTTTATTAGGCAAGCTATTATGCATCTGGCAACATCAAGACAGTAAGGGGTATGACGGCTGGTATGCTTGAAGAATACAAAATCCCCTCGGTAACGCACTGCTAATGGGATGAGTCTGCCTTGCTCTACGACGATGGTCTCGGCAGTTAGCACTAGCAACTGACACAAAGAAACTTCAGATTTGCATGCATCCCACGATGCTAGCCGTTGCAAGGTTTATGCAGCAAAGAGACTGCGCTGAGGAAGTGGTTGTGCCACTACTTCGGATCCACGAAGCAGGGGGATTAGCAAGGCAAGGCAGCTTTTGACACCAGCTGCATTGACGGAAGGGTATACTTCGTAGCATCGAGAAATCCGTGCAACGAGGATGCGGAGGAGGCAACAATGTCATGTCTGCCTATCGCCGGAAAATTCATGTGCAGTAAAGGAATCACAAGCAGGGCTGGTTGCTCCAACGGCGGAGCTGTGAGGAAGGTGTTCCTATCGAGATTTGGCTTGCCCCTGAATAGCTTGGGAAATCGCTCAAAGTGTGGCAAGGCAGAATCATGTCGGCTCACCCGAAGCGTCGTGATGATGCGGCGGGGAAGCCGAGTCAAGGGAAGGGTCATGGTTAGGCAGGAGAGCTGCGCGAGGAACATGAAACGGAGTCATCTATGCGGCAGTCTGAACAGCGGAGAGTCTCAGAGTTACCGTGCTTCTCGAGCGTCAAAAGCATGCGTAGATGAAGCTACGCCAGGAAGGGATGACTTTGTCCTGCCGTCTATCGTTGGGAAATTCATGCAGAGTAGGCCAGTACTGCGAACGTGATGATGGCGCCGGCGAAATCCAAAACATGGCAAGGCAGAATCGCGTTGGTGGCAATTGCATTGATCAAAGGGTTGGAGTTACGACGACTGGCACGGTTCCATGACTCCGGAGCGCCTTGAGACTTATGCAACGGGGGGTAATATCGCAATGGAGGGGGCTTCTTGTCGCTCAGCATAAGGTGGGTCAGACTACATGGGAAGATATCGCGGCCGAGAAGGGTTTGCTCAGCCCTCCCTTTCTCAACATGACGTGAATCTGTCCACCTGAAAGTGTGCTGCCCAGGAGTGGTTTGTGGCAAAGCTCAGCTGGCTCTTGGCGTGATCTAAATCCGGCTGTCTGGCAAAGGGTCGATGGTTGCACAGCTTGATCTCTGACGGGGTGGCTCAAGACAGAGTTGACGGGGTAGGGCTTGATGGCCTTGCAGAACATGATGCCATCAAGGGAATGCATCCCGGTTCCTGACCTTGACGTGTATCAGTGCATGATACGATACACAATGCATGATCTCTTACTGACATCGCTCCTGGGCTGACTATCCCAGATCTGCCAGCCGTAAACCCGAGTCGGACGCACAATCAGGATTTAGGCATCTCATCTGGGTGGCACCATTAATGTACTCTGTTGGCCAATACGGTGTATTGAAGCTATCAGTCGATGGCGGAAAACAGGGCCCGCACACCAGAGCGCCCTTCCATCGCACTTTATGCATTGTGAGCCGGTGGCTGAAAATGTGCCATGTTTAGGCAGAGACACGGTCTAGCTGGTTATAGTGAAGTCCGCACTCAATAGATAAATCTGGATCATCAGCCTGCTCACTGGATGGACACAAGGACGCTGCATTTTCTGCCTTTTGTATCTACTTGCCTCCCTCTCTTTGTCGGACCTTAGTATCAATTTCTCTCTGACACCACCAAAAGCTTCGAAATTCCAATATCATGTCCAGCACGCTCACTTCCGTGGCGGACATGGAACCTCTCGAGGCAATAAGTCTGTCAAAGCCTACATCAGCTGTGGATGATCACCCCGATGACAATCCTGCTGCCAAAGGCGGACAAGATGCCAGCCATTGGGATTCCTGGAAGGATGGGTCTACCCCAGAAGATCGCTCGACCGAGATTTCTCCTACCAACACCCAATACACAAGCCAGCCCCAAGCAAATAACAACGAAATCACGTTGGTGGCGCCTGCCAGCCAAGCAGCAACGAAGCCAAAAGAGTTGCTGGCCGCAGAGTCAGTCGCTGAATACCGACCCACTTTGACACGGGAAGATGTGGATTTTGTCTCCGGTATGCTTTTCTTCAGACAAGTCCTTGAGAGCCAAGGCAGCGGCAACCAAGAAATGAAGCTACTAGCGAGCAGAGTGTCAAGTAAGCTCCTTTTTCCAACATCAATTCCATACTGATATAGTAGATTTTTTGAAACTTGGCCCTCCCCAAGCTGATTCAAATGACGACCCACAAATTACAACAGCCGCTGAGCTCAAGAATCAGAGCGCCCTTACCACCAGCAGTTCTCCTGCCTCTACCAAAAAAGACATCTCGAGTCTGCGAAGCTCTGATACTACCGAGAAACCTTCGAAATCCACGCAACCTGGCGCAGGCGCATGCAAGCCAAGCGGTGAAGAAGGTTGGAAAAGAGGTTTGAGTGGAAAGCGTAAGACTAGTGAGCTGCGTCTATTTTCGATACGCAAGGTATCGTCAGCTAATTATGATTCAATTCAGTCGTCCTTCTTGATTCTGAAGATGAAGGTGATGAAATTGAGATCATACCTCCTCTTCCAATCCCTCCTCAATCCGATTCCAGCCAAGATTTAGTCACTACTGCCGATGACAGCGCTCGACCGATCAAACGCCCCAGGCTTACCAAGGGAAACAATGCCATACCAGCCGCTGCTCGGCCCAGTCCCCCTGAAGAGTCGCACAAGGCATCCTCTGATGAGGAGCCCAAAGGCCGACGGACATCACGTTCCCGCGCCAAGGTTACAGCAAGCGAGTTCAGAGACTATATCAACACAGAAGCTACCTGGCTGAATATTGCTTCATTGAGATGTAGTAATATCCGCAAGGTCTTCACAAAACAAAAAAGGCTTCTTGAATCACTTGATGCACTCGAAAAAGAATCTTGCCACATTGTTGCCGAGATTTCAGCTAAGCAGAAGGTGTCGAGGGAAGCACGTCTGCGGCTCGGTGGAGAACTTGAAAGCGTGGAGGAGAGAAGATGCAAGGTAATTTCTGAGTTGCGCACGGCTATGATTTCCGGGAGCACCGAGGGAGGTGAAATGAAACAAAACCTCGAGAAGTGGCGCGTGAAGGAGAGCAAAGTCACGGACCGCATTGAGAAGTCTCGTTAGCACATCCACCGATTTTGTTTTGTTACCGGCTCGCCCGCGACGTGGTAGCTTCCATCGGAATTTCTTCTCATATAGCTGCCTTGTACCACATTCATGCTTGCCTCTGCCGCTTGCCGATGATGTCATGAGGTATGGGGCACACTACCCAATCGCACCACTATCACAGATTTTACGCTCGATTTACCTCAACCACCCTTAACCGGCTTCCGCCAAAACAAAGCAATTGCGCCGGCCAAACTCAGTACTAGTGAAGCCCTCGGATTCAGCGACCTGAGAACCCTGACTGGCTTCGTCCGAGACGGTCCCGGTATAGATGCCACCACTCTGGCTACAATGGACGGAGGACCCGATAAAGTTAGCCTTCCGATGGAAAAGATGACCTAGTGGTAATTTCCCATCTACCCATTCTCGTATAGAAATTCGTCCTCTAACTCGTTTTCTTGTAGGACAACCGAGGCTTCTTCCGAGATCAACTGTCCGCAAAGTATGACACCTCTCATAGAATATCACACGCCGAGTATCTGAAATGAGGAAGGTATAGCAACTTCGGAGGATGGCATCTGTGTAGACGCGGATGTGCCGTGAACGCTGTTGGAGGAGGGAGAGCACGGCGGTGCTGAGACAAGGAGGAGCTCAAGCGTTTGGATGGTCGCGGAACGATGAGCGAGAGCGAGAGTAAAGCCAGAAAGGCTGAAAAGGTTGGATCAAGGAGGAGCATCGGCTGACGAGGATACCCCCATGCCGATGGAATATTATTAAGTATCTGGTGGTATAATGGCAGCGTCGCTGTGTTCAACGGAGGTTGTTCTGTTTGATAGATCGGGCCATCTCCAGCTGCATGATTTGGCCATGTAAGTGGCGAATGTCGTCCTTGGAACGTTCTATCGATGCCCTCCAACGCTCTGGTTCAACACTCCAGCGCCTAATGTCATCATCCAACTTGTGGATGCGGCGGGTTTTTCGCCTCAATTTGCTTGCAGAGCATGCATTTCAGGCTCACGTACTGTGTAGTCATAATGAGCTTTCGGCTGCATGTTTCCCCCACGCGGCATGCTTTCGAACAATGCTGACTGAATGAGCCCCACTTCCAATCGTTACATGTGAAAAGCTCCTGATCGAAATAGCACATCTCGCAGAGATTGCTAGGCAAAGTGGCATGCTAGTTGGGTGTCTGCCTTGTTAGATGATCGTGAGTGAATAGTCACCAAACAGTGTACATTCACCATTATCTTAATCTTTTTAGGCTTTCCTTCCATTTCTGGCACGTCAAAGCCGATTTAGTTCGTCCCTAATTCATTTCAAGCGCAGCGTGTACAGCAAATCTCGCAGCCAAAAATGGCGAAACCACGCGCTAGAGACTAGACAAATGCGTTCCGTCAAATCACCATCACGTGCACAGTGTCATCGGCATTTCTTTGCCTCAACTTCCGACCGCCAGAAAACCAATTCCCAAAACAGAAAACAGCGACTTCGTCTTCCTCCCAAGGACCATCCACATCGTCATGGCGGTCGCCTGGATGACTCTCTTTCTAACTGAACAACCTGAGGTCTTGAGATCATATAGGTCTTGAGACCATTATAGTCTTGAGAGCAAAATCTTAAGATCATATGGGTCTTGAGAGATAAATCTTAAGAGCATATAGATCTTGAGAGAAAATTCTTAAGATCACATGAGTCTTGAGAGCGCATGGATCTTAAGACTGGACGGTTTTTAACACGTGATTATACGAGACTATGGCTGAAGCGGGGTAAGGTTAAGACCTAACCTTAATGCGGGGTTGGCCGCTAAGCGGAGTATTTCGATCATCCGTGATCATTATCAGCTAGAACAGCTAGCATCAGCCCTCGCAAGGTAGAGTAAGTCTCCCACTCGTGTGCTGATTGCTTACATGACGCAGCTTGCGATCAGGAAAGTACTCGGATTTCACGATACGTTGCTCTGACGGTGCTCTCATCCGCGTACATCGTGCAATTGTCTGCCCTAGATCGCGGGTGCTTTCTGCTGCTGTCGATGGCGCATTCAAGGTACGGTACCGAGACCAAAGTTTCAAAATGTGAATAAGCATGACGCTAACTTAGTAATAGGAAGCTGTCTCGCAGGAGATTGTTCTAGAGGAGGACGAGCCTCGTATTGTGGCGAAAATGGTCGATTTCCTGTACTGTCTAGACTATGACGATCATCGCCTCGACACCAAAGACCAGCCTCCGGCTAGCGGGCCTCACAATTCGATACCTCCCCCAGTCATGTTTAAGTTTCAGGGGGGCACAGGTAGCATTCCCGCCGTGGATGAAGCTACTGTCGCGGAACAACCTACTGGGCTCAACTCTGTATCCTTGTTGATCAACGCAAAAACTTATATTATAGCGGACAAATACGATATTCACTCACTAAAAGAGTGGGCTGTGACTAAGTATAAAGAGGTGTTACCAGCAACGTGGAATAGTACCTCCTTTGTGGAGAGTGCTCGCCTCATCTATGAGAATACTCTGGACGATGATCGGATGCTACGAGAAGTCATAATTCAGAAGGCGAGCGAAAATGTTAAGGCCCTCTTTGACCGTGGCGAGTTTGTAGAGCTGCTACGAAGCCACGGCGATTTTGCCATGGAGGTTTTAAAAGATGTGGTGTTTAACCCGCCAGACGATGTACAAAAGGTGGAACCAGATGAATTAGACGGTTGGGGAGGATTTGGAGTAGCGTCGAAAAAAGATAAGAAGAAAAAGCGCAGTGCTGGGTTAGAGTAATCGCGATCTGGTTTACCCGTGGGAAGAGAGCAGGAGGCAGAAAAGGTGTTGAATACCAGAAGATTGAATAGCAGTAATAGCAATAAGAGATGATCGAATGTGGAAAAGCCTGTTAAGTTCCGGGCGATTAAAACTGATATTCTGAGGGGGGTCAAGTGTTGATGGTCTAGTATCTCTGAGTCAATACGTGGTAGTGTGTACAAACCAGGTGGATTGTGAGAACCAAATGGTGTGTATAAACCAGGAAGTGCGTACAAACCAGGTGGTGTGTACAAACCAAGGAGTGTGTACGAACCAAGGAGTGTTTACAAACCAAGTGGTGTGTACAAACCAGTGGAATTCGCCCCGTGGGATCATCTCGTTTGTTTGGGATCGTCTCGATTTTTGGATGATCTCTGAGAGGCTAGACGACATTTGTGGCTGGACGACGGGAGTGGCTGGATGACGAGAGTGGCTGGATGACGGGAGTGGCTAGACGGGAGTGGCTGGACAACGACTTGTGCCAATCATTTGTTTGCACAAATCAAACCCTAGCACCATTATTTCTTTGGTACCAACAAATTATTCGCACCAGTAATTTGATAGCACGAACAATCTCTTGGTACCAATAGGTTTTTTGTACTAATTACACATTTGTACTAACCATTTTATAGTACTAATGGTTCTTTGGTGCTAACAAATTATTTGTAGCAGTAATTTGATGGTACTAATAGCTTCTTAGTACCAATGGTTTCTTTGTACCAACTGTCACGGACCCACGTGACCACGCGTCACAGACCACCTTGCTCATCACGTTGACTTGACTGAGTACCAGCAAATCCAAAATGCAATGCAACGAATCACCAAGCCTACCCGAAACTATTTTTAGATTCGGAGTACTACAATTGCGAGTAAGCCGGTTTAAAACATTGCACCTCGACGTGATTGCGTCTGAAGTACAATACCTTAGCTTACTACAAGATAGCGTATGTGCCTTATTCACAGTTAAAGCCAAAGTAGTCCGAATTGCATGTTAATATGGAGGTGCTCATATGAGAGGGCATGGATCAACAAACTAGATCTCTATAGAAAGTATACTAAAGAGCACGTAAATCTGAAGTGACTAAAGAGATCCTAGGCTCTGAGCTCTGCTACTTTAATTGTTTATGTTACCCAGTGTTGACTATAGCAAAATACGCGGTTTTCCTGGTCGGAACTACCAGGAAATAAAGCCTGTATGGCACATAGATACAGCACATGTGAGTAGTATTAATACAAAAGTGGCCGTTACGGTCATGTGTATAGCACGCTTCGTCTTTGCACAGTGATCTCCCGAACGGACCGTTCGAGAGATCAAAGGACAGTATCGCCCACCTTGTAATATACGAAAGAAAATGTCTCGTTTAAGCGCTGCTAGGACCTTGAAGGTAGAGATACCATAGTAAATACCGATTAAGCACTAGCAAGGGTTTAATGATTGTTGCAAACGAGAACCCCCTGTCTAGTCTTATGGAAAGAATAAGAACTAAGCATAATCGCACATCGTGAGGACAAGTGGCATTATAAAGGGGCTTACAGAGCTCAGCCTATTTTTAGAATTAAAGAGGTCCAAATCTGGCTCCCCACCTCTTGGATTCAAGGGGGCCGATTCAGGCCCTCTATTGCGTAATCAGACCCTTCCTTCGGCTCAGATTTTGGACCATCCAGTGCTGTCTAGACAGTTGACAGCACTGGATGGTTGACAATGCTGGAGAGATGACAGCACTGGAGAGATGACAATGCTGAAGAGATGACAATACTAAAGAGATGACAATATTGGAGAGATGGCAATACTGGAGAGATGACAATGTTGAAGAGATAACAATACTAGAGAGATGACAATGTTGGAGAGATGACAATACTGGAGAGATGACAATGTTGGAGAGATAACAATACTGAAGAGATAACAATACTGGAGAGATGACAATGTTGGAGAGATGACAATACTAGAGAGATGACAATGTTGGAGAGATGACAATACTGGAGAGATGACAATGTTGGAGAGATGACAATACTGGAGAGATGACAATACTGGAGAGATGACAATGTTAGAGAGATGACAATACTAGAGAGATGACAATACTGGAGAGATAACAATGTTGGAGAGATGACAATACTGGAAAGATAACAATACTGGAGAGATGACAATATTGAAGAGATGACAATACTGAAGAGATGACAATACTGGAGAGATAACAATATTGAAGAGATGACAATACTGAAAAGATGACAATACTGGAGAGATGACAATGCTGGAGAGATGACAATGCTGGGTGGTTGCTGGAGCTTCTCAAAAACTTTTCATTTTTGTGTGAGTCCGCATGCCGTATTGTCGTGCTACAGCCTCAGTGATGAGAGTAATAGGGCCTTTTACAGATTTTCAATATTCGAGGCAAAGGAATCGAACGTCTGCCTCCAGAACGTGGACGTACTATCTTGTAGGGAACCTCCCAGTGAAATAAAACGCGAATCCATCAACCTATTCGCTGCGGTATTAGCATGGATCTCTTGATAAAATTCCTGGTCTAAATATAGCAAGAGTAGGTCCTCCTCACCCCTTCCCGACCCCCCTAGTGGCTTAGTAATCGTTGGGGACTTCCATTCCATACCTGCACTAGTGATTTAAAACAACGTCTACTGATGTTTTCTTCAAGGCCCCTCTACCTCTTTTATATTAAAAGGGCGTCGACTCAGCCAAAGTTACAAGCACCCCAGCTAAATATGCCAGATAAAGTTCGAAAAAGGCAAAATGAGGCTATAAGTAGGAAGAAAAAGACGTTGATTAAGAATATCCATAAACTTGGAAAACTTCCTGGCATAGATGTGGCATTTACTATCCGTCAAAATGGACAGTATACTACTTATCAATCCGTCGACCGAGAAGATTTTCCACCATCAAAGAAGCAACTAGTAAGTAGACCTCCGATAGACAAACCAAATTAATTCTGTCTTAGATGTGTTTATATCCTGTCCCTATTATTCTGCTTCCACATGATGTTGAAGCTCAGATCCAAAAACGTTCTGCAAAGAAGCCTCAACTAGATTCGTCAAAAGTAGAGAGTGAAGAGAAGGATTTGAATAGAGGTATTGCACGAGTAGAGAATAATTCCATAGAAGAAAATACTTTATATTTTGCCGACTAGGATGCGGTCGCATATCTGGTTACGATAAATCCGCAAGAAAGCCTTACTCTCATATTGATAGGCGCTCGTGCAAAGTTTTCATTTTGACATGTGGCGTAAAAGGTTATCGTTAGGCAGCCAAACTCTCCCCTGGATTTAGAGCCTGCAAAGCTTTGGGGTCTTGATTCAGCCACCCGGACGAACTTGCGGGTCGCTCCGCAATCAGCCCACCTACTCCGTAAGGCCTTATCGCCCTCGTGCCTGCCCTGCCACGTAGGGAGGGGCAGGGTTGCGAGGAACGTGCCACAGCGCGGGGTAGAATCAGTTCCGAAACACGCACCTACTCTCACATCCGTTGCTCCTCTTTCGCAGCATGATCCGACGACAATGAGTACAACTTGGTAATGTGACATCTAAAATATATTTAATTTAAATGCAATGACGGTGGGGAGGTTAAACCCCGCTGCAAGATCTGCCTCACTTCTACCCAGGACGTGGCGTAAGGAAACCCAAGAAAGTTCAGCGCCAGCCGTAACTAGCAACACCCAGCCCCTTTAGCCATTGATATAGGAAAGCCGCTAGTCAGAGGAGCTTGTCATGCACAGAAATTACTCTGGAACCTTACTCCTTCTCGTACAGGATTGGCAGACACTCGTTCCGCAGTCCGGACACTGAAAGAAAAAACATTTCGCAAATACTCTGTGACAGGACGCACAATCCACTTTACCTTTCCTCCTCTGCCAGGTTAGCGCTACGTGCTTGCAACTTACTAACCTGCCTTTTGCCGAGTCCGTCGCTTGGTTTACGCATTCGGCTTTCGCTCTCAAGTTAAGCCAGGCTCTCCGAAGCGCATCTTGTTTCTGTGTGAGAGGAGACTCCATCTCTTGCTGGTCTTCTTCCTGTTCTCGAAGTGTTTTGACTCTCTCTTCCCTCTCTTCTCTTGATTTCTCTTCAGCTTGCTTCTGATCTTCAGCAGAGCGACGTCTAGCTTCTCGCTCTTGTTGCATCTGCAGCCTTTGGTTGGCAGATTCTGCCCGAGCAGTTGCTATTCTCTGTACCCTCGAGGTCTCAATGGCTGCTTCGGTTTGCTTGTCAAGGTAAGCTGCCCATAGCCGCTGCAGCGACGTCGGTCTGCACCCCGGCTGGCGGCCTTGGAAGCCGGCTTCGTAGACCGCAATTCTCGAACCCTTCTTAAACAGACATCCGATGTCCGAGCCCTTAATCTGCATTGCCATGCTGACCGGTGTTCGTCCCCTCCGATTGCGAGCATGCATATCGGCACCGCTGATGAGCAACCACTGCACAGTTCTAAGACACCCATTAGAGAACTGACTTGCTCCACGGTCTTTCAAAGCCAAGTGCAGAGGTGTGTCGAGCTCATCATCATCTCGGGCCATTACATCGGCACCCGCTTCAATGAGATGTTGCACGATCATATCGTTGCCCTCAAGACAGGCGATGTGAAGTGCCGTTCTGCCCTTGTACGGTGCAGGCTTGTCGATATCGATCCCTCTCGCGGATAGCCGCCGGACCGCCTGCAATTGCCCACTTTGAGCAGCCGCCTGGAGAGGGTTTGCCCAAGGTCCAAGGCATGACTCAATATCCGCTCCATTTTCTATCAGCAAGTCCGCGACCTTTTCGTGACCACTCAGAATCGCGAGGTAGATAGGCGTGCAGTACGAGCAGCGATTTCGTTTCAGCAGGTCCACGACCCGTGCCTCGCCATCCATAGACGCAAGGTATCCGAACCGTCTCATCTTCAGGAAGCCGTTCCACTGGACATTCACATTGCCAGCTTGAGCAATTGACTTGGCTGCAGAACCGCTCTGCCCACATCTGGCAGCCCACCATAGGGCTGAACTTCCACTCTTTATGACATTGTGCTTGTATAGAAAATCGTTGAGGAGGAGGTAGAGGCGGCGATTCGTGCGAGCAATGGCGTTGATACTGCACTCGGAATCAAGGGAGTCGGCAATCGAGAGGAGAAGCTCATTTGCGAGCGCAAGCAACGACACCTCGGGCATTGCTGATGAGGGGTTCTGTGGATGTAAGCACTGGTCAAGTTTGTGATGGACTTGGACCAACCCCCCGAAGACTTTGAGCCTAGAATCTGTTGCATGGCTCGGTAGAATGAGGTCTACCAGGTCGAAGGACGTCTTGTCTGCTTTGAGAGCGCTAGCCTTCAGTTGTTGACGAGAGAAGTTTTGGGGGACAGCAACGTGGAGCGTTACTAGTGGACTAGCGGATAACAGTGGTGACCGGCAACGACATCACGTGACGCCAATCAAAAACCGGCTTTCGACTTGTCCCCGGGATGGGTTACTTGGACTGGATGCGCGATCTTGCAGGCAGTCCCGGCAGTTTAGAGAGGAAATGAGAGGCCAGTACAGACGGGGGACAGGTAAAGACCCTGAAAAGATGATGACTGGAATGAAAATACCCACTTTCACTGGCGGGATCCGCTTTTATGAGCCCAAAAACATGGGTATGTATAGATTAATGATGACATGTAGCCCTCTCACAGGTTTAATAATCGTCAGGTATTAGCTGATTCTCGTACATACGGAGCTTTAGTAGGTACTATATTGGTCGGAAGAGGATTCCTTAATTCCTCCTCTCGATCACAGGACAAAATTAGACCAACGTGATGATTCGACGTTCTTGTGAAGGAAACCACTCATACCCACAGTCGGCTATTCCTAGACGTTCGTAAGCGGCAGAGCTCCCTAGAAGTAGCTTTAAGATAAGACAATTATGTGGCTTGGAACTTCCAGGACTGATCCCTACTTGTAAGGCAATGATTTGTGAGCCTTTCAGTTCCTCCAAACAAAATTCGAAAGGGTTCGTATCGGAAAGAAAATCGAAGTGTTCGTCAACTCCGGGTCGTCGAACGTAGTATGTTGTCGCCGTTTCTAGTACAGAGTCCAAAACTATCTCCACATGCTCCGCTTTCCCAGAGAGCATAATGGACGCTTCCTCGCAAGCACCATAAGGATCCTTGCCAGACAGGGTGTATTTGAAACCCAATACCTCCACAGTTGTGATTAGACCTCTTCCCCAAGTGCTGACACGGCCTTCGATAGACAGCCACGACCATGTAGGGACAGAACTAGGCTTTTTTCTCTTGTGAGTTGCCTTCGATAATTCTGGATAAAGTTTGACATCCGTGTATTCAGACCACCACAAAAGATTTTGCGGCAGCGTACACTCCCAAATGCCTGCGAGGTATCGACCAAGTATTTCCGGCATGTCGATCTGCTTGGCGACTGAAGAGAGAGCTGGCAATCGATCGCTGGTGTAAGTTATGCTTCTGGCACTAAATTGAGCACATATGTCGTGCCAGAAGTTCAATCTATCCAAATCGCTGCCCCACTTCGTGACTTCGTGATATTTTGTCTTTAAGCTCCTCCCAGCTCCGAACTCTGGCCAGCTGGTAAGGATATTTTGCAAATCTCCACATTCGCATATGGTACAAGACCGGCATTCCCACACCAATTCTGAAGGGGTGAAATGGACGACCCTCCTCGCGAGCAATCGCTCTTGAAATGCCCAAGCTCGATAAAACAATGGAAGTTCTGGTGCAGCCCAGAACTGTTCTCCTGTCTTCCAGACGTCGTGATTTACTTTAGTTCTTACGACTGCTTTGACAAGGTGTCCGGCTTTGGTGTGGAATTTGACGCGGTGAAAAGCAGGTCCGCTTTTGTAGAGGCCATGAATACCGTTCGGAGCGAGAGAAGCAGCTATGACAATGTATGCTCCTCCATAGATGGCCCCCATTTTGGGACATTCAGCGCTCCATTCATCTCTGTCATCTTGAACGATACAGAGAGAATCGATCCAAATATACCTCAATCCGAGCTCTGCAGTAAGATTCACTGCATCCCGGAAAGTTTCTGTTAAGTTGGATCGCGGAATGCCAGCGGTTTTGTGTTTTTCCAGAGACGATTGTAGCGTTTTCAGGGGGTAGGGCTGTCCCCAGCAGTGGCTGAGGGCTGTATAAGCATGCTCTTCTTCAGAGTTATCAATAAGCGTGACTTTGGGAAATTTGCCATCCTCAATTCTGAGAAGTCTTTTCGGTCTGCTTTCTCGAGGCTGCGCTAAGAGTTCACATTCACTGTGGCTGCTATCGCAGGAATGGAGCCAAGCCTTGATGATATGGTGACAGCCCTCCCCTTCGGCACTGGTGACAGGGAGATTGACGACGTCGAATTCGGGCCAGGGTATATCGTTAGCAGTCTGCTTATGGCGGAGTTAATATATGACAGTCTAATAGATGTTAAACCTGACCTCTGCTGCAATTTGAATCTCCAGTTCTCCTGGTTTGTTATTCTGGCATTGCCACCGAATAGAGACCCGGAATAATCTGTCTGTTGTTGGAATAATTGACCGAGAAAGGACAACAGTAACTCTTTCAGCCTCGTCACGACTGAGATGTGACCAATATTGTTGATATGGGATCACACACTCGGCGAGGAGTCTGCATCGAGCACAGTTATTAAGTGCAGCCATGCGGATCTCCCTAAGTGTGAGCGAAAGGCTAGTATAGTTAAGTGCCCAGTCTGCGCAGATACGGCATTCTGGCTCGTGAGAGGAGCGAAATCCTTTCGAGTCCATGACTCTAGAGTTAGTCGACTGCAGAAAAGTTCAGTGTTTAATATACAGCTTGATCGGTGAGGTTTGGAAAACATCGTGGGCAAACATGAATCCTGGCCTTACCAGGCGAAGTTGGCTTGGCTCACACGTGATGCCACAGACGTATGGCGTGTGCATGGAGGATTTGAGGCAGCTAGCCATAATGATGCTAGCAGCGAGCGCGCGTTGGCAATGTGGAAGCCGATTTCGCTAGCGACTGCAGTAATAGTGGGGACCATCTCGTCTCCAGATCGCCTTGTCAAACAGATCGTCGTAGATCATCTCGGTGCGCTAGTAAGGTTACTGAATATGGGTTTCGTACGTTGGATTTGACCGTCCGTGCATTCGCACCGTACAGATGGGGATAACGAACGTACACTTGCACCAGCTGGATACTAGAACAGGTACGCACAAGTTCACAATGGTCAAACGATCTATATATGAAGTTTTAGATATGCCAATTGATTATTTCTACTATATATCCTGCCATTTTCTGGGCGCCAGGCCCTTGACAGGATCCGATCCAGACATTCCAGCCCTTACGGCAAACCGAGCTTCGAAGGTACAGTACAAGTTAAGCCTTCGACTTTGTCACCAAGGTGCTTTTCATGAAGCCTCTCTTCGCAAATCCCGATCCGCGGTGTAGAATGTACTGGTCATTTTGGGGAGTAGCACAGACAAGCGGTTTAAAGAGTATAATGGCTTTACTAGCTATGACCAAGATCCTTTAGGATTTGCATTAGCTCTTTTTATTCTGCTTATTGATAGTCTTTTAGCGCAAATATACATTTGTATTATTATTAGATTTTGAAACTTGTATCTGATTAAGGGTCCCAGTACTCTATAAGTAGTTTAATTAAAGTTTTGGTTTAAATCCGAGGATATTGTGTAAAGGATTGGACTTTTCTAAAAACTGGACAATTTCAGAGTAGATGCCTAAAAAATCCTCTAGAAATACTGGGATAATAGAATGGATATTAAGGTGAGTGTTGTTGTTTAATAAAAGAGATATATAAAAAGCTTTGTTCTAGTGTTGTTGTATATTAGTACAATTATTAAAAAGACTTGCTAGACTTTTAGATAAAGTTGCTTTGATTATTGTTGTAAGCTTAAAAGTAGTTTCTTTATTATTTGAGTACTACTTATTAAAAGTGTTATTTTATAAGGACTTTGTAATCTGAACTCTTTTGGTGATATACTTTTGTATAAGATAGGACTTGTTTAAAAAATCTTCTTTGTGAAATTCAAATACTTGGTCCTTAAGCTGGTTAATTTGAGGTTTATAAACTTTTTCTTAGGATAAAATAGTATTAATAAGAGAAATATTTAATCTTTTTGGGTACGTTTTGTAATATTTGGTGAACTTTTTAGTTTGATAGTAAGTGATTATCTTAATATTTGCTTTTTGAATATTAAACAAGGCTTTTCAGAAGCTGTGATACTGCTATTGGTTTTCTAGGCTTGTTTTAAGTCCAGCTTTGATTATGAAGTTTTTTGTTATGATCTTCTTAATTATGTTGATATTATTAAGGGGTTTTTTAGATGATCCTTTGGGTAAGATCACAGAATCAATGAATTTGATATCTTTTAAGATTATTTTCTAATAGGCGTTTTTATTACTATTGATTTGTATACTGTTAGCTATATGCTTTGTATTTCTTTTTGAAATGGAATAAATTGTAGCTTTATATTCTAGGCTAGTAAACTGATTTGTAAATGCACAAATCTTGGTAGGCCTTGTTGTGCTCTGTACTATTTTCTCTTTGGTAAGGTTGCTGAATTGTTCAATTCTATTATATTGATTTATTAATTCTAGGAGTATAGAGGTTGTAATATGAAATACACTTTCAGAGTATAACAAATCTGCTATAGTAGGTAATGGGCACAAGAGTATTAGGCTTAGCTAGGCTTTTATCTGGGTGTCTGTTATGGAGGATGATTCAGGGCTTGAGTTGTCTGTCTGTCCTGAGGGTGTACTAACCATTGTATTCTCTGCAGCTGTATTAGTACTGTGCTTATTGATAGCTGCTGGTGTGTTGACCGCTGTATCCTCTGCAGCCGCATTGGTGCTGTGCTCATTGACAGCAGCCGGGGTGATGACCGCTGCGTCCTCTTCAGCCGCATCGGTGGCAGGCTCATCGACAGCTGCTGGTGTGTTGACCGCTGCGTCCTCTGCAGCCGCATCGGTGGCAGGCTTATTGACTTTAGAGGATGTGCCGATCTTTATATCTATATTAGCACTGGACTCATTAATAGTAGCTGATTTTTTAATAGTCTTATCTGTGGACTTAGACTTTTGTTTCCTCTTGCAAAAACTTATTAAGTCTTTCAGATTATCAAATTATCGTTTTTAGATAGAAGATTTAAGGCAATTTGACTTATATATATGTACAAATACAAAGTCCTCTGATTTCAAATCTTTCTTTATTCTAGCATCAAATCGGATTTTATTAATAATAGTAGAATTAGTAATAAAATAAAGCATAGATCTGATTAACTACTTACTAATTCTAGAAATATAAGTAATTTCATTATTAAATAGTTTATTATTCCTATTACTTAATTTATAGAGTATTAGTACTTTGCTGATTACTTGGTGTAGCAAGTTTTGAATAATCTTTTTCATAATATGATGATTCTTTAAGTATTGTATTTTCTACAAAGCACTATAAATAGTATCTAAATATTTCTTTAAGAAGTTTCTATATACTAGGTAAATTTGGATTAGTAGTACTTATAAATAAAAATTGTAAGTATTACTAAGCCAAAAATAGAAAAAGGGATTACTTTATGGGCCTACAAGCTTTGTAGGAATTTTGTTTGGTAGAAAAAGGGGAATCTTTGGTATTATCTACTTTTTTTGTTATATCTAGTATCTGGCTAAGAACTACTAAGCCATCTTTACTACTATGAGATATACTGTATTATACTAATTACTAGAAGTTTTTTATTAGTTTTCTTTTAATTATTTAGAGTTATTGGTCTAGTCTTTGATTAGGATTACAATACATAACTATCCTATTAAATATATAATTTTGTTTTAATATTACAACATTGTAACATTGCCAATTTCGTTTTCTATGCTTTTTTAATAATAATCTTTACTATAGATTACTTTATGGTACTTTGCCTAGTAACTTGATGCCTCTATTAATTGAGTGTATCTTATTACTAGCTAACTATAAGACAAGAGTTTGAAGTCCTTAATAAGTTAATGGTTTATAAACGAAGTTCGTAATGTTAAGTTACTATTACTGTCTTTATTAATACTAAATCTTCTTAAGATATGAACTTTTTTTATTATACCAAAACTATATAATATTTTATACACAAGTTGTGTATAGTATGGTGCTAGTTACTATATTATACTTTCTACAGTATTGTACAAATAACTACACTATCTCTATACACACTGTGCATAAGGATTGAGTCAAGGTTGTATTGATTTTATAATATAAGATATAGTACAAAAAAAGGTCTATAATATAAACTTACAGCACACTTGAATAGTAGTTATATCTATGTCACTAATTACAATTTGAAAGCAGACAAAGAATTAAAAGTTATATTAAAGTAATACTCTATCAATTCAACTGTCCTTAACTCTTGCTAAGCAGCTAAAGTCTTTTAGATCTGTCTGACTGCAATGGCATACATACCATACCTCTTGTGGCATACATTGTCGTGTGATCTGTGCTGGAGAGAAGCTAAAGTCTCAGTTGATAAGTCGATTATATACAATATATCAACACTGGTATAGCCCACTGCTTAGCTATAAGAAATATCTTTGTGCAGATGGAATGGGAATCTAGAGGAAGCTTATGGATCTATCCAATAATATCCATTTTCTTATAGAATAGAAACAAGATTCAGAAGCTTGTAAGACTTGGAGGATCAAGAACAATAATACGTAAACTTCAATAAATATACTGTAGATAAATGGACTTTCATTTGAATTTGAATTACGTCCCTTCTTTCTTGATGTTGTTAGTCAATGCCTATACATATCAACCATGGTACATTATCAAATCCAAGGGCATTTAATGCAATAAGCGTTGTATACTATCACCAGCAAGGGGATTCCTGACCAAGAAATTGACGATACAGGTCTCTGTCTGATTATTCTCCAACAAGTCAATATGTCCCAGCTGAAGACATCCTATAAAAGGCTCATTTAACTGTGTTAATAGGATGGATCCTGGAGTTTGTTATAGCTGTACTATTGAACCCTTTGTTCAAACTATAAGAAGACAGTACTCCCTTCTTCAAACCACTTTCCTCCTAGTTTTCTTTTTATTTTTTTCAAATATCCTTACTATTTTATGTTATTGCAAAGATAGTATCTATAGAATCCGACTTGGTAAGATATAGCAAAGATAAATGTCTACTTTATGTCAATATTGGTTTAAAAAGGACTCAAAAGATATATAAAAATTTGACCATAGTCTTCAAGTTGAGGATAAGGTAGGTATACTCTTAGAAGGGTTCTTGAGATAGGAGGTTCAGATATAGTATTATGAAGCCTTGCTGATTGTGGAATAAACCAGTCAATTGTAATTGATAATAATGTGGATTTGTTAAAATAAACAGTCTCAACTTAGGGACCAATTAACGAAAAGTACCAAATTAGAAAGAGAGCCCAAAAAATAAAAGGATTGCTTTAGACTATCTACGAATTCGTAGATGACTTTAGTCAATTAAGAAAACTAGTACAATCAAGTAAAAAGATTATTATTATTAGCAGGGCCGGCATCTTTGTTAGTATAGACTATAAATTAAAGCTTATTTGTAAATTCCTTTGTCAATACTAATTTACCTAGTTCTTACCTTTAAGAATATACAAAAATCCAAATAGACCTTATTTGACTACTCTTTTTACTTCTTATCTAAGAAGATAATTAGCTTCTACTTTATAGTCTATAATATATATAAATACCTATATTCGAATTTGACTAAGCCTTTATCTTTTTATAATATTATAAACAAGCTTGCGCAAACTTGTTCTTATTTTCGGTACTATATATAGAATATTAATTATATTAAGCATCTATTATTTGATCTTGATGCTAAAATGGTATGTCTTTATAATTGAGTTAATTAAGCTCAATACAAGATATACAACTGGGTTTGTAACTATAAGCTATATCTGTTTTAAGATTTCGATTTGCTATACTATTAAAGATACTTGCAAAGAAGCCAGGTCTGGATATTAAAAGATAAGCAATTATAGAATATTAGTAGACTAAGATCTAATATACTTTTATATAGTAAATCTTATTTAGATAATAAAAAGATTCTAGAAACTGTTAAGTATAATTTAAGAATACACTTAGAGCTGGTGTTAATTATTAATACAAAGCTAAGGATTTCTGGTGCTTAGTCAATAGCTACAGACTTTTACTATACTGTCTGGAGTATAAATAGGACAAGTTTTTGAATTAGTAAGGAGAAGCCAGTATTGAAAGTAAAGTCTCTGTGTAATTATGTCCTTATAGAAGATTGTAATAAGATTATTCTCTTAGATATTTTCAAATTGTCTAATTAATGTATATTTATAATACAATAAGTCATTCTCAATTTCACTGTTATATATAAGTCATCTTCGAGAAACTTGAACACAATTCAATACTAATATTATATACAAAAGCTATTTACTATAAGCTAAGTATTTGAATGGAAATTATAGGTATATAATACAATCTCCTCTCTCTTAGCTTCTTCTATTTTAAGTATATTTGTATAAGTTGATTGGATTATATTAGTTATTTTATAGTTGGTACAAATTATACTCAGTTAGTATCTTTCTGATCTAATTACAGAACTATTTATTAGAGATTAAAGTACATGTGAGACACTGGCTCTGAACTTCTATGTTAATTAGTTCCTATATAAGAGTACTAGTGGTATTCAAAGTCCTAAACTTTTAGTATTGACAATTTTTTATTGATTTGCTGGATTTCTTAGGCCAGTTAAGCCTATAGTATCAAACAAATATGATATATTAAAAGATCTATTTTGCAAGGTTAGTTATTTGTGTTATAACACTAGTTAAAAGTAGTTCACAAATCGACTCCTTGTATTTTTCTAATTAGATATCTTTTTATTGTATTGGTCTGTATTTTGATTAAGTAGCTTATGTATTATCTTGATAGTTGTATTCTATAGCTTAATTTTGTTAATCTTTTATAAGAGACTTATTATCTGGGTCCTAGTAGGCCCTTGATCTTGGGCATTAAGTAATTGCTTAATATATTCTAAATGAGCTATAATACTAATTTCTAATACAAAAAGGATGATATTACTATAATTCTTAGCTAAGAGTAACTTTCTATATAGGCCTTTAAGAAAGGTTCTTATTGCTGTGGATTGTGTTTGAAGAAGTCAAGTAAATTCCTTTTATCATTGGATAAAAACAGTGATATTTTTGGTCTTGTTTTTCTTATTCTGATTCTATAATACTATAAAAAAGGGATATAATTTATTAATAAAGAGTGCCGATATAGAAGAAACTTGTAAAAAAATATACTAATTTGTGTAAATTTGATAAGGCTTAGCTAGGGTAATATTAGTCTTTAGTAATTTATTTTTTTTAAAGATTCTAACTTTGGCTTTGTTTTATAAAGAGATTTCTATTTAAGCTATTATAAGTATAGCATATAGCAAGCTTATAATAATAAGAAGGATAATTGATGGCTGTAAAAAATCAAAGGAGATAAGATATAAAAAGAGTATAACAATTATAATAATAATTAAGGCTATATAAGTACTTAAAAACAATTTATACATATAACATTAAATAAATAATAATAAAAATATATTTAAGATAGCTATACTAATAGTAATCTGGAGTATGTTTTTAGTATAGAAATCTTTGACCAGACTTAATTGTAATTTATAGTAAGATCTGCTATACTTGATGTAGATATAAAAGAATATATACTAAAGCAAATTGAACTTAAAGTAGCTGTTAAGTAAATAGTATATTCGATTATAGTAATGATACTAAGTTATTTGTGAATGAAATTCTTAAATTATTGTAATATATAGATGTGCTTAGAGAATACATTAGATCTGCTATATACTAAAAGCAAAATCAGATTAATTAAAACAGTTTTACTAGATTGTTTTATTAGTACTGCTTAGTCCTTAGAAATAGCAAGAACTATAATATTATTTGCTAGTATAGAAAAAAGACTAATTAGATAAAGTAATATAGTAATACCTATGTTTCTAAGATATTGATAAAGTAGACAATCAGAGGTATATTTATAAGCAAAGAACTTAAGATAATAGGAGTTGATATAAGAAAAAAAGTTGTTTTATAGATTGTATTACAAAAAGACTAAGATTATGATTTTAAGAAGTATATTTTTAGAAATAATTATAGTAACAGTTATAATATTCATTATATCTTAGCTAGAACAGATAGTTCTTTAGTATTCAAAGATATACTTATAAAGATATATATACAAAGTCTTACAAAAAATTATTCTTAAAAATAATATATTTGTATACAAATATATCCAAGATTTTCAAGTTTATTTCAAATAATTTTCCTTAATATAGAGCTAACAGGATAAAAAAAGATATTAAATTATCAAAAATAGCTTTAACTAGATGAGAATAAGTGTGTCAAGATGATAGATCAAATCGCTGACTAATCTTTGTAATTGTTTCTATTATTTTGCAGACTGTGTTAATAATTGCCTTATTTCTGGGCTTATTTTCAATATATTATTTTGATATACTGACTGTATTGATGACAATCTTTCCTAATATAATATGTCATCTAAGCCTTCTGCTATCTCTTTATACGTATGAAATACCGGGGCCACACAAGTACTATTGCAACAGAACTCCCTCAGTAAACTGCGACATGGCACGTGACCATTATAAGGATCCGGCTATTGTATAAGTATATGAAGTTGACTTTGTGAAATTAGAAAGTCATCTTGAGATATATAATATATACAGATTATTATTTCAAATACTGCATCTATATTATAAGTATAAGAAATTAGTATCTATAATAGATCTATTAGTAGAAGTTCTTAAGATAATCAAAGATAAGATCTTTAAAGTGTATATAACCAAGTTAATACCTTAATAAAAATAGGAATATTCTTGCTTTTAAAAGCAATACTAGCTAGTTAATTATTATATATTTGATAAGATCACTGATTTTTTAATAATAATCAATGATCTTAGGTTTAATTCTTATAAATAACTTATTAATGCCATAGTCAATTTAGAGATTTATAAATCTAGACATAATAACTTCTAGTATAACTGAAGATGTAAACTAGATCTTTTTAGTGATTCGCTGTCTTAGAACAATTACATCGGCAGTACAAAAACTGTAAGGAACCTTGTTTATTACTGTTTATCACTGTTCTTCTTAAGCTTCTTCGAATGAGTATAATATCGCGGATTACACTATAATACTGTCTCTTTTCGGATGCTTACTTTGTAATGTAGCTGCTTAGGAAGGACTTTGGCCTTGATGTATTAGCCGATTATTATGAATTCTTTAATTTTAAGAAGACTATTAGCTACTTAATACTATCAATGTTGCTTTTAGAGTATGGCAAGCTATTTATATATGAGCTATTAAATAAGTAAAGGTTCTATATAGCTTATGATATAAATCTAATATAGGAATCGCTTAGTAAAGATCTGTTCTATATGGCCTTAAAGGTCTTGTATTTAGAAACTAATAATACCAAAGATTCAAATTCTTATTAAAAGTCTTGTATATTGTAATTAGCTTACTTTAGATAGTAGATTCTTAACTTGATTAGTTTATAAAGCCTGTTTTTGTTTATTTGAGAGGACTTGAGATTAAAGAGAAAGAGGAAGATCTGGATTTATCGTTGAAGTGTGAGGAGAATATAGAGTTTTGAAGTGTCTGATTACAAGGAATAGAGGGTCATTTTGGAATCTTAGTATATGTCAACCTTGCTTTATATTTAGAAAATACTAAATATAATGTATTTAATATTCTTTTTACTATGATGATAAGGTGTTATTATTAGCTTTATGTCTATTGTAGTGTGCAACTTTATATAAGGTTGCTATGTGGATAGGAATCTCTAATTGAAGTGATCACTAATCTCTTTTATAGTAGTGCAAAATAAAAACAACCCTGCACTATAATTTTCTTTGCAGGTGAAAGTTACCCCGGTTTCAAACCGCTCAGCCATCCGTGCGGCCTGCCACAGATCTCCAACATTCGTGCCAGTTTCTGATTTTCTAGTCGCCATTGAACAATTACTCCCCGTGCCATGGACTCACCGCCCTTTAGACTGAAGCCTGTAATACCCTTCTATCTGACAGACAAGCCATTGTCTCTTGGTATATTTACTAGGGCTTGTAACAAGAAAGAAAAAGACTTTCTATATATGCAGATACAGAACTCAAATCGGAATCGCCAGGTTATAAACTTTGATAGGCCAAACAGATACTTCCCGAAATCATCCGCAGGCGCAAATATGGATGGCGAGATCGAAGTGGAAGGGTACAATGAGGGTGGTCCTATAAGAACATCATTGGCTACAAGCCACGCACAGAGCCTTTATACCCAGTATCTAATAATCGACTTTAATAACTTGAATTGGTTAAGTAAATAGATCTATTAATATAAGACTATAGACTAACTAACAGATCCAAGGTTAAGAAACACTTCAAAAAAAGAAAATAACTAAGAAAAAAAAGAAAAAACACCTGACCAAGCTATCGGATACTATAAGAACAATCCTAGAATACATAGACAAGGACCCCAATCAAAAAGACCTGCTTAATACCCCAAAGCACTATACAAAGACTATACTCTTCTTTATAAAAAACTACAAAAAAAACCTATATACCATTATAAACAGCGCTGTATTTCACAAAGACTATAATAAGATAGTAATTATAAAAGATATTAAATTCTTTTCACTTTACAAGCATCATCTTATACTATTCTCTAAAAAAGTATAATTAGCAATTCTATTTTTAGTCTATTGTAGACTAATAATACTAAATATATATCAAATATATCCCTAACCACCAAATCATTAACCTCTTCAAAATAACTAGAATAGTTGAAATATTCTTGTAATAACTTTAAGTCCAGAAACGACTCACAAAATAGGTCAGCCTTGTCCTTTTTGAAATGCTCTAGTCACAAAACATCACCATTATTATAGAGTCTAGCTATCTCTGTATAATAATACATGGAATACAAAAAACTAGAGCAATTACTATCACCAATTACATACTTAGCTACTTATAATCAACTACTAAAACAAAGAAGAAATTTTTGAATTTTATCAACAAAAAGTAAAACTGTGCATTTGTACTATTATAAGCTATAAGCTACAGTAGTTTAACAACAATCAAGTCAATCTGCTTATTGAAAACAGACGCTAGCCCAATAAGGTAGGGTTAAACCTTTGTAATTCAATCTGGCCTAGATAATGTAGATGGCTCGTGCGCGTGTCTTGGCGGGTCAGAGATAGCCTTGCCTCTTATGCCAAGATCTTCTCTGGGTTATAGTCGGCCTGCCTATGTTCCTGTGCCAGGCTGATCTTGCCCTGTTCTAGGATTAGGCTTTAAGGCATTCATGTCAAGAGCGAGTACGTTTGTTTAACCAAAGCAATAAGAATCTCTATAGTGTATAATACGGCATACAACACATCCCAATTAGGTATAGCACTGCTGCACAAAGATTTCATCTCTCGCAGTCAACCTCTCTTTTCGCTGCTTTATTCTTATCTTCAATCTACTTCAATATACAGCTATTAATTTTAATAAGATCTACATCAACTATTGTTGTCACTACTAGTACAAGATACTTATACACCTATACTAAACTAAAATGACCACCCTTAACTTCCTAAAACAGATTCTTAGAAAAAAGACTAAGACAATAATATTGTTTTTAAAGCAGCCATTATCCAATACACAGTACAGTACTAGCTTCGATATCTTAGTACAGAACTTAGAATAGATGATATACCAAGACTTTATTATCCCTCAACTATCTTAGCTACTAGCTTCTCTCTTTAACTTGTATATTCATATCTTGGTACTAAAAATCGGACCTAGCCCAAATAGTCTACTTGAATATCTTCTCGGCTATCTGAGACAAAAGGTTAGAAAATACACTGCATTCAAGCCTAATGGCTTGTTTGCTACAAGGTTGGAAGAATGGCTTTGCTCTACCTCCGAAACAGAGTCCCCACTGCCCTGTCTGAAAAACCTGCCTAATATCTATTGAATTCTATTCATTTTACAAAACAATATAGAAAGTAGTACTAGTACTAGTACAAGGAATAATAATGAAAAATACGATATTATACTATTCTGCCATAGTATATATAGTATAAAGCCCAAACACAGGTTTATCGAATGAGCACTGAAAATGCTTATTAAATAACCATAAGACGAAATAGTAGTGGTTTTTCATTATAACAAAGCCCTGTGTCTTGACGATTTAGTATACCATTGAACAGCTTCTTTCCCTACTAGAGTCATTAATATAACAAATAATAATAAAGTACTAGACTGTTTTGCTCCTTTTATCACAGGGTTTATTATACAGAATATAGACATAGACAAAGCTATCCAAGTCGAGTGACGTAAGGTATACCATATCTTAGACTATTGCAAAGAAGCCTACCCAGACTATATTTTATTTAGCTCACTTAATATTATAATGGTCTTTATTTAATATATAACTATATTATCAAAGCTAATAGCTTAGGTATTATTTGTAAAGGAGAACAAGACTATTAAAAACCAGAAGACTTATCTCCACCATCCTATCTCAATTATTTGACCAACTAAGGTCTAATATATCCAAAAGTGTATTCTATAGGCTTTGAAATACAGAGTCGGCCTGATCGTCATCAGTAAGGATTACAGTGGCCACTGTCTCTGGCCCAACGTTGTCTTGATTGATATAGACGTCTTTGACCAAGTACACATTCTCACACTCAAAAAAGATAAAAGAAAATTCGGTTCTGATTCCTTGATCATTGCCGAGACTGGCTACAAGACAGGGAATATCGTCCACAAGACCATGATAGCAGGCTTAACAGTGCCTTTAGAAACCTGCCCAAGTATAGACACAGGACTATAGCTACAAAATAGCATTAGACACCTAACAAAACTACATGGGCTTACATACAATACCATTGTCAGTGCCGTGGTGATTAGTATCAATTCTAGCCAGATTCTCTGTATTGGTCTTATACTAAGCCAATACTGGCCAGTCGGTGTTATATATTCGAAAAACGAAATCAATCTATTATAAGCAATGAAAAGTACTGGAACTAACTTTGGTATTGTAATTAGTATTATTTTCAAAGCTTATACAACTTCAACCTACTTTATTCAAAACTGGGTTGTCCTACTAAACAACAACTTTGAGATACGGCTTAGACTTAGTAATTTTAATAAATTTGTTGTTAGTACACTTTCTCAGAACTCTTCAGCAGATATATATCTCTACTAGGACAACAATCAGCTACATCTTGATGTAATCATATTTGAATCTTCTATGTCTAGGCCTATCTTTGAGACGCCTATATCTATACCTATAGCTATACTTTTTGGGCCGGAAGACAATTTAAAGACCGTGGACAGCATTGGTTTATTTGACACCAAGATATACATATCTGGGATATATAGCAGACATAGCAGAGATAAAACTTCCTCATTTAAGCAATATTTGTTTTTAAAATATATTAGAATAGTAAACATTGCCAATATCTTAGTAGAAGTTATTGAGACTTGTTCCTTGCCTCTCTGCTATTTTCATTTACTATAAGATAGTGAAATAATTAGTAATGTGGCTATTAATACTACTACTTTCGACTATTAAAACTAGAACTTTGCCTATATAGTAACTAGTATCTGGTTCTATAACCAAGATAAAACTGAAGCTACTTAAGCTACTATGTAATAGATTTATAATATTATTAGGAACTTATTATTCTTAAATAGTGGTACTTATAGTACTGACCTTGGGCCAAATCTCAGAAATACAACACTGATAGTCAAGGCTTTTGGACTAAATTGGCTATACTTAGCCTATTTTAAACATAGCTTAGACCTATACAATATACTGACTTATATTTGTCTACTTTTAAAAACGTTAATAGAACAGAAGCTTATAATTCTTGTCATAGGCGAAAACTGTGTCAGCAAGAACTATTGCGCTAATGTCTGGGTTTTCATATTCATTACCAAGAGTCTTATGGCATAGGTCATCAGTATTAGCGATGTGACTAAGCGAGAATACGTAAGGGCTTTAGGGGCTAACCTAAATTGCCTTTTTTGGAACTGTGCCTATAAGGAGCAACACTGGCTAGTATTAATGGTATTTTTTTAGAACCAGGTGTAGCAATGATCTTAGCTATTAGAAAAGTATTTTTTAAATGTAATATATAATATTGTAGATATAGATATGCTACTAATCACTAGAATAAAAGATAAGACACTGATTATAATCTTTTTGTATTTGGTACTAAACAGTAGACTACTTGAGATTTGTGTTTAAGCTAGCAAAGAAATACGGCAGGTTTTCTAAGGATTCCACGGCAGTAATAATGATAGTAACAATAATAACAACAAAAACAGCAACAATAGTGGGTCGAATTTGATGGCCTTAGACTACTATCCTAGTCTTATCTTTAACAATAATATAATCAAAAACAAGACAACAAAAAGATTTGCCAAATATTATCTACTTTCCTTTGTCTATAAGAATCTGTAGTAACTAGTCTATATAGTATACCAAATAATCAACTTTCTATGTCTATATATTAAGTTCCGCTATATACTTGGCATTTCCCAGCAGCTGGATAGACTGATCCTGTGTATATCTCTGCTGTAAATCTACTTTACCAATAACTGGACCAAAGTTGATACAGTAGCGTATTACAAGACCAGTGACTTTGTCTATGTGTTGGTGTTGATCTTACGGATCAATATACTCTTAATACTAATTTACAAAGCTGGCAAGCTTTTTCTACCCACTATTTCTATTATTAAGTCCTTATTATATATCTTGTCTTTAATATTTAATACTTCAAAAAAAAAGTGGATCGAGATAGAACAGAATATAGTCCTCAAAGAAACGTTAGTAGTAGTAGTGAATAATATGCTTTCTACGGAGAAAACGCTTTGTATAATACTATAGCTATTAAATAAAACTGGTATTAGTATTGAGGATATTAGTATTATAGTTGTGGCCAAGTTTCTGGTTTAATGTGGCCAAGAACTGTTACGCCAACGTAGGTTTGGCAGAATCAAGATTCAAAGCCTTTTGATCTTTGGTGGTGCTTAGGAGGGGTCCACAGTTTTCAGGAGTGGCCACAGAACACGACTTATACAAAATTATGGGAAATATCGGTGTGTGCATAGAGTTCGAGTTGCTTAAAGTCAAAGTACCCAGCATTTCTCGGCATGGTGGGTTTCTCGCCACCCATGGAGGGACGTTAGATTGCATATATTACATTTTCTGACGCTTCTATTGAATGATCCTATTCCTAAGCTATTCAATGAAATTAAGACGTGTGTAGTAACCCTGTGTAGATACCTGATATTACAGAGATGACTATCATTGGAAGGTATTTCGTTGCTTTTGGCTAATTAGATAAGCGATTCTACAAAGTCTGTTATCCTAAGATATTGTTTTATATTCTCTGCTACTTTTTGATTAGTATTCTAAGAGTAGTTAAGATAAAATATTACAATATATATTAAAAGCTATTTCCTTTATTATAATAGTATAGAAATTAAGCTACTCTATATTTTTCAGAATATGGCTCTTTCTAATTAAGATATTTTTTAATATTTGTTTAACTAACTAAAGATCTTGTATATTAGTATTAGTCTTTATAGTTTTACAAAGGTGGATATTTGTTGAATTATTTTTAGTATAATCTTAAGTGGTAATATTCTAGGACTTATTAAGTTTAAATTCTTTTTTAGTAACTAGTATATACTTAGTGGTAAAATCACTACAAAACAGATTATAATTAGCTAGAAACTTGAGTATATTTAAGATCTCTATTAGTTAGTATAAAGTATTTTATAGTCTTTTTGACTTAATTTATATTTTTGTATATTCTATATATATCTAAGACAAACTATGGATATTGGACTGCTACTGCTATAATAGTGACAGATAATAGGGGTTTTGAGATATATAGCTTATACTGTCTTTTAGAATTATTTTTGTGATTATTAGTATTGATAGATAATTAATGGCTAATACTAGGATTACTATTATCAAAGCTAATAATATTGATATATTTGAGTATATATAATATATTCTATTTGCTTATAATCTTTAAAGCATTGATTTAAATAACGCTTAGTATTAACTTGTATATTATAAATCTTATTTGAATACCTTTGAACTCAAAGCTACTATTAATATAATTGTAATTAAGAGCAGAATCTGAGATACTAGTTAATTGCTTAGTAGCTAATAATTTCTTTTTGATATTCTTGTTTTGGTCTGTATTTTTTAAGTACTATATATCTGTAGCTTATTTAAATATTGTATCTGAGATAGGTATTATCTTGTTATTTTCTATTTGACTAATAAGGTAGTGCCAGATTTTATAGAATTAGTCTATTTGAAGTATAGTATAGTATCGGTATATAATACAGAACTTCTAAAAACCCTTACCAAGTTAATAATAGATGATTTCTTGTTATCAAAACTTTGGAAAAACAACGTCTGCTTAGATTAAACTGTATAATTCACCAAGGATCTGTGCACTGATTTTGCTAGGAACTCGCTTATCACGGGCCGTTCTGCTAACCTTAATTAATCCCCGCCTCCACCTCGCTCAACCTGCAAGTGAGTGCCTGTTTAGTCCACTGCCCTCGAAAGTTTGCCAACAGTCTGGGCAACAAACGGAAAGAGTTAATAATGAATTGTTGATAAGAAAATTAAGGGCTGAATCTACTATCATATCTCGTAGAATTTTGCGCGGTGGGAAAGACAAGAGCAGTAGACATCAGCTTACACGTGACTAAACGAATCTCAATCCCGATTGACAACATATTACTATCCCCCCCCTTGATCACATCCTACTTCTCCACTATTGGGGTCTGTGTACAGAGCCTTTCCTAGGGTCTTTCTCCAGTAAAATTGTTGTATTTGAGCCTTCCAGTGGCTCTGGAATCTTCTAAAGCCACCCGATTCTTTCGAACAGACCAACTTTTGGCCTGTGCTTTAAGGCAAACAGGGGTTTTAACCACTTAGATTCCCTATTTTTCACAAAAGTGGAGAAGTAGGATGTGATCAAGGGGGGGGATAGTATGGTTGGAATATTCTACTGGCGGAATACTCCGAGACTTGGCTGACATTTGGGCGAAATATTCCAGCTGGCAGAATATTCCAGCCTACGAACTATTCTACCTGAGATTTGGATGACATTTGGGCGAAATATTCCAGCTGGCAGAATATTCCGGCCTACAAACTATTCTACTAGCGAAATACTCTGAGATTTGGATGACATTTAGGCGAAATATTCTAGCTAACAGAATATTCCAGCCTGCGAACTATTCTACCTGAGATTTGGATGACATTTGAGCGAAATATTCTAGCTGGCAGAATATTCCGGCCTGCAAACTATTCTACTAGCAAAATACTCTGAGATTTGGATGATATTTGGGCAAAATATTCTAGCTAACAGAATATTCCAGCCTACGAACTATTCTACCTGAGATTTGGATGACATTTGAGCAAAATATTCTAGCTAGCAGAATATTCCGGCCTGCAAACTATTCTACTAGCAAAATACTCTGAGATTTGGCTGACATTTAAGCAAAATATTCTAGCTAGCAGAATATTCCGGTATACAAAATAATCTACTAGCAAAATACTCTGATATTTGACTAATATTTGGATACAACATTTTACTAGCAGAAAATTTCCAGATTCTAATAAAGTAGCGGATAGTAAACATTATTATAGTCCAGAAATAGATTCTAGTCTCGAAGAAAGATACAAATACAAATAAGACATAATCGTCACTAAATCTATCTATTAAAACTGTGGTTGGAAAGGGGGGCTGGTCAGGTGATACAGCCGAAGCCCCTTAGTCGATAGGTCTATAGTTGAATAAGCTATAGTAGAATATAATATATTGAAGAACTTGAAGACTATCTAGAGAG
>Ga0182030_10003736_pt1 | contig 32544 bp, 30 predicted proteins | sample 812S3MmetaG_FD_121299 | JGI IMG/M metagenome (GOLD analysis project Ga0182030, IMG submission 121299) | Permafrost microbial communities from Stordalen Mire, Sweden - 812S3M metaG (Illumina Assembly) | ecosystem: Environmental > Terrestrial > Soil > Wetlands > Permafrost | place: Sweden... | reverse complement strand
TACAAATATATATAGAGATTACAATACTATTTTTATTTTTATTTATATATTTAATTAATAATTAGATAATATAATCTTAATTTTCAAATCTTTATTTCTAAATTCTTAAATTTTGAATTTTCAATTTAAAATATTTAAATTCTTAATTCAAAATATTTAAATTCTTAATTGGCCGTTTGGTCGTTATTACCAACGGGAACTTTACCCAATACTACCTAGACCGGGCCAAAATTTGTGCTGACTAATCATGCTGAACCAAGTTCTTGAGATCATCTCTTGCTTAACAAACTTATCTCAGCGCCAGACCTCTCCGATTTCCCAGTAATCGACACATTCTGAAAAGCAATTACAAAGTCGAGGTCTGACTTTTTGATGGCGTCTACCCTGTCCAAAGTTGACATCCTCTCCATTATATCGGCCCCGAGACCCTCCTGCAAGGATTCAAGAGCCTTGTTCCATCCAATTTTATCTCGCTGCCATGGTTTATGTAAATAGGTTTACCGGTATCATTTACACCGTCGCGTGCGGAGTTGCAAATATATATTCTCTGCATCAGGGTTCTAGCCAGCACAAGATCGAGATCTCCATCCGGTTCAGGTAATGCACCAACCAGGCGCGTATGGCGCAAGAACTCGCCCATGATGACATGATGCGACGCACTGGGGCCATTTGATGGAAGAAAGTGGTGGATGAAGACAGGTATTCCGAGAACGCGTGCTACATTTTCCAGGTAGGTCTCACTTGCCCATTTCGAGGCGACGTATCCGTTTGAGCCATCCTGCAGTGGAAGAAATCTGACAGCTGAAGCTTCTGAGGGCTTGGTAGCTAGGGCGGAAGGATCGAGATTCAAAACTCCTCTGCACGACAGAAAATGAATTGGAATTCTACGCGAGGCTGCTAGACCGACGAGCTCAGTTGACATTGGGTTCTCAGAACTGATGATAATTGTCCCAGAATGATTTTTTGGCACCACAGTGGATTATTGCATCGCCTGTTCCTAGAAGCAATCGGGCCTCGGCCATGGAAAGGTCGAGTCTCGGTGCAGTGAGATCCCCAATGTGGATAGATATCTTGTTTGAACCGATGGCTAATTCTGGAACATGGCCACTTGCCCCTGGTTGCACTGCGATACAGTATATCTCGGATAATTCTGCGCCGTATGGTGGATGCCATGGGGCCGACTTCCCGCATATTCATTGGCGAAATGATCATTCCCACTACTGCTGGTCCTGGGTCGGATCCATTTTCCCCTATGACAAATCTGTTCATGTTTATGGAGGGAGAAATTGAACGTAATACGGGAAAATGGAACAGCTTACTTCGAGACATCGGTCTCAAGATCGAAAAGACTTGGAAAACGCCTGAAAGTCTCATCCAAGGGTACAATTGAGGTAAAGCTGAGAGATCAGGAGTTGCGGCCGTATCGAAGGCTATTATGAGCGAATTCGATACGAATAGCGCTATTTTCGGATTATTCAAGCTCACCGGTATTCATTACATTACGCTTTAGTACATCTGGGTCTGCGTATGAACGATGATACCTTAATTTCATTTTAGAAATGAGAAAAAATCTCTCGTCATTTTAGATGGGAATAATTGTGTCTTCAAAGAGCTTCCAGAGAAGAATTTGTACCATTTTCATCAAGTTAACGACCTTTGTTCTTTAACCTAGGTGGACATTACTCCAAAAGTCTCCGATTCTACGCCGCCGACGCAAGATTGCAAAGAAGACCTAATCCTATTACTATAATACAAGCTCCCTTTCCAAGTTTCCTGTCGGTGCCCGAACTTTGTACGAATGAATCCGGAGTGTCTCCTCTTCCCTTACCCAGCCCCTTGTTTCCATCAGCGCCAGTTTGTTCAGCTGAAATTTTACCCATTGGACTGGGTGTTATTGCTTGTGGAAGATCGTCAGATGGTGTGGTTGGTAGAGAGTCGGTAGCTGTTTGCGAGCTAGGAGGACGAGTGTCGATTTCTGAGGAGGTTGATGGTGGGAAGTGGATCCAGATTGCTGTTTCGGTTTGTGTTGGAGAGGTAATTTGGGTTTGTGGCGGAGTGGAAAAAGTGGTATTTACCCAATGGGCCGTCAATGTAGTTGTAGGTTTGATGGTGGTATTTGACCAGCGCGCTGTTTCGGTTGCGGTTGGTGGAAGGAGGAGGAATACTAGTGACTGCGTCAAGGGGCGCGCTTCCATTCGATAGTCGTTCAAAGGAGATTATGGAGAATCCGACGTCGAGAGCAAGGAGATCGGATCAATTTGAGATTTCGGGATGGCATCGGCGAATCAGTGGACGTCGAGTGGTATAACGATGGTACTCTGAGCTGTGGCAGCCAAGGGGTAGTATCGTCGAGTTCGTTTCTTTTGCCCAATGCCTTTCATTTGTTCTCATTGTCCATATGGGCTCAGCTATAGACTGTTAGTAGTTGAGAGTATGAGCTTAGATCTACTTTTACCTTTCATTTGGAAGTCCTTCCACGTCCTAATCGCATTGAACGCCTAAATTAGACTTCGAGGATATGCGGCAAGCAAACTTAGTCCCAAAACATCATAATTGTAAAGGGCCATGATAGAGCTTTCAAAATGGCGGAAAGCACCCCTAATATTGGATCACAGCATGCGGACATACGATCAGACCCGGGCATGTGAAACATGACGATTTGATGGAGAGGAATTGAGAAGGGCTGAACATACTGTTAAAATCGCAGAAACGATAACAATATAACTAATTTCAAGTAACACAAATGAAAACGCAGTCGAGAAGGTGGAGAGGAAGAGCCCCGCCATGAAATCTGGCGCCGTAAGAAACGAGTAATATTCCTCCGATTGTACCTCAACGCAGCTCTTACCGCTGGGCACAAATTGCACAGCCCGCAGCTCCTACGGAACTTTCCTAACTTCTTCAATCGCGAGATATATTTTCCAAGTTTATTATTGCTTACTTTGCACGTCCGCTAAATCAATATGTAAAGGGTTTGTCATCATGACCATGACAGATTTGGTGGTGGCTGTGGGTCTGCGGATTCGTTTCAGATCCAATAGTGGTTCCTTCCGCAGCACTGGGATTGAAATAAAGTTATTTTCATAAAGAAAGACTGACAATTGGGCCGGCTGATGTCAAAATTATCCTTGACCACCTGAAATCTGCATTCCGCAGTTGGGCACGGGATATCGTCGTAGAGGAGGACAAATGCGCTAAGCTGAATACGAATTACTACTAGCTTGCATTGAACGTCAACTTCACCTCATCTGCACTCATACTTCACAGCTGTGAAGATGTAGTTCAATGCACATCATTGATCTGACCACCCAAATACAGCGTGCAGACGGATACTGGCGATCCTTCCAAGAACAAATGAGCTCCACTAACTCCTCGTACCCGTACAAAATCATGGACCGAGGAGCAGCATGATCACGGCCCTCGGCAGCGATGCCCGAGACTCATCTGAGCATTTGAGATTAATTGAATTTTCCGACGGTCTCGAACTACATGTCGCTGGGAGGCGCTATGTGGATGATTAGGGGCTCTGGTTGGGTTGGCTCGGTCAAAAACACGGTCGGAGCTTCGGGGGTGGTCGGCATGCTTTTGCATGGAAAGGAGCCTGCAGAATACGTTTAGCCTTCAATTGTGACGCCATGTGCTTGCTGCAAAACTTACTGGCTTGCTGTCGCCAACTCAATTTGGGAGCAGTAAGCAACGCATCGAGAAACCAAGCACTTCTTTCTTGGTCATCCGCGTTGTTTGCATACCTCCCTGCTTATGCACTTATCGTTTCAATGCTTCCGTCATGATACCTGGCTTACTTTGTTTGCAACCGGATGCCCTTGTTTCCAAACCTCACTTCCCGTGTGCGTTCCCTCGGGTTGATGTTATTGCTGCATTAAGAGTCAGTTGTTTCCTCCTTCCACCGCGGAAAGCGAGTGTTATTGTAAGTCTGCAAGTTTCCGAATTGCTTGTAAATATCAAGTCTTTGCTCTCACCATCGATGTAAAGTGTTTCTCCGCGTCTAGTACTAGATCCTTAGAGCTTAACATTCCATATATATCACATGACACAAAATTTCCATCTTTCCATTGTAGCATGCAATGCATTGCAAGACAGCCCTTATAGTCGCTTGTCTTAGCGTGTGACTCATGGGTACTCGCACTAAGCACAGATTTTACGAAATTATCCTGACGCGTTTGCACTTTCCGTGATTCCTTCTACAACTCCCGACATCAATAAAACGACAAAGGAAATTGTAAGTCGCTGTGCGCCTCGTAATAGCAGCTTGTTATTGACTCGTCACTAGCAATACCCAATTACAGCCTTCGTACATAAGAATATTTGTGGATCCTACCTAGAAGCAATAAGCTGTTAGCAGAGCAACGATCCAGCTTCACTGCGACTTTTTGCGAATTCGTATGTTTCGTACTCCCCTTCCCACCTATAAATACGCTCTCTAACCTTTTCTGCAAGCCTTCAACTTCATTTCAGATACGGAAATAACTTTGACGTTCCCTTCATGATTGAGTCTCGTTGAGTCATGCGAGGATCGCAAATTCTAATGGAAACGGTAAGTCCATTCAATCATTCTAATGTGGAACTCTGGTATTTTGCCTTGCCTTTATTTATCATTGCCGCCGCCGATACTCTTACCATTACGATTACCCCTACTGTCGTCAAGTTATATTTGGTTGCGAGCTCTTTCCATTGTCGAGGCTATGCTTTCCTGGGACGCCCTTGACTTCAGATGGGATCGGTGCTGATAATTTTACAGATGTCGAACCAAATATTTGATGATTCCATGATAGATGCCCCCACGACTGGCCATCTCACCGAATTCGGTCTACTCCCCGACCTTCCGGACGAAATTCTTATGATTATCTTGAGGAAGTGGCTGGTCACTGCTGGCCCAATTACCAATCCCTGGCTCCAGAATCCGAGCGACTCCAATGGTCCTCAATTGACTTATGGCTGGGCCTCAGAGCTCAATATGGCTATACTCAGGTCGTCCAAGCGCCTGCACGAGCTGGGAACTCGGGTCTTATACGGCGAAAACGTATTCCGATTCACCGCAGAAGTCACTACAATGCCAAATTCCCCCAATTTGGGCACCTATGTACACGGATTCTTGACTAGACGAATCCACTCTGAGTTCTTCTCTCAGTCACCTACTATAGTCTCGACGGCAGAGATGGTAAAGAACGTTCTAATCCAATATTCGGATAACGACTCGGACAATTTTGCTCGCCATGGCTATGCGAAGGACAACGCCAATGAACCTGCTCCCGATCACTTGGACTTGGAGTTCCAGTTATCAGTGCTCCGCCGCATCCAAAATCTCCCATTAGATCTTCGTCGATTGACCGTGACTTTCGATGAGGAGGCAAAAGACATACTCCAATATCTGGAGAAAAAGTCGGCTGTCCCAAGCACGCAATGGATCCAGCCGGATTACAATTTGGACCCTAGGTTCTTCGCGCTCACCGGTAGCGAGGTGTCTTCAAGGATTGCGGGATGGAAAGCGTTCAGAGATGTCAAAGAGCCAGCAATTGATTCCAATAACATCTCCCACGCAGGTATGAAGGTGAAGGTGCTTACTGCTCGTGGAACTGATGAGCCTCTCGACAATTTTCGACGTGCTAGGTCAAACCAAGGCCTGGTAGGGGATGCCATTAAGCAATGGTTTTCGTCAACCAATATTCTTGTCACTTCTTGGAATTTCTCTGGTCGTTTTATCTGCAGAAATGTCCAGGATGACGGAACACTGATTGAACCCTTGGATGCTATTGATCCTCCAGAAGATCGATCAATACCAGGTTGCCGTCATGGAAGCTTGATGCGTGGGATGAGTAGGCGAGCGCAATCAAGCTCCCGGGACAGGAATCCGCAGACCGGCAGATTTAGTTCTTAAGCTCGTTTATTGAGTGATTTACGCCGGACTCAATGATTTATTGGATAAAATGTTGGGTACGGTGAGCAAGTTCTCCTCTGTCTTGACATACTTTTGGCTAACATAATCTAAGGTCTTACAAAACGAGCCCAAGTTGTATTTTGAATGTTTCTTCACGAGTCTGTCGGATATATTAGAGGGTAGTTGGATACTAAGTCAATACCAATCGGCCTGCTTTAGAAAGATGATCCTCTGGTAGGATCCATTCTTGTACATAATGCATAATAAATACTTTCAAAAAATTGAATGGCTCGTGACCGGTACGTGAGGATACCCCTTTTCAATCAGGAAGCGAGTATGTTTGGGTTTACTCTCCTGTCCTTATCTTTAGTGCCTCTCTGTGCATCTCCTCTGCGATCCATTATCAACAATGTCGATAACTTCACTCTGATAAGCAGCTGGCCTTAAAATATGATCACTAATTCACGTCGAGCAAAAGAGCAGCAGAACAGAAGAGAAGAAAAAACCCCTTGGATTGTGTGTTAAGGGAGTGGTTTTGATGCCTTGGACTAATATGGAGCCATTGGTTTGTACTAGAGCCTTGCAACTATTCATACTGATCAATCAATCATTCTGCCATTTTACCCTTCTTGCTCTAAGATCATTGCTTTCAGACGTTGCTTTTTTTTTAGTGTGGATAATTGCGAGGAATGGCTTTGGAGGGATCTAATCTCGAAATGTAAAACCTAATATATATTTATCGAATACACTTCATAATCGCAGGATTTCAGGTGGTTATTACCCCTTAACACCAATGGTATTGACTACTTTCTAGTAGAAACCTATGTGCATGCCCTCGAGGTGAATTCGAATTGAGCTTTCCTCATGAATATCGACAATCAAGGAAAAGTGCGACTCCACCAAACTCGTAAGTCTCCTCTACATATAAATACACCGCCCAATCCCTTCTGTAAGGGTCAACGCACTTTCAAATACGGGAATAACTTTGAGGTTTGTCGTCTCCAAGGACTCCACCGTGTCGTGTTTGCAGTGATAAGTATGTCGCATTACAACGCAATTTGTAGGTCGGTCAAGTTGTTCCCATTTCAATTTCCCGACTCATCTCACGCATTTCTCTAACCGTTGTCATTGCTGGTACTGCTGTCAACCTTCGTGTTGGCGCGAGTTCATGCCTCTCGAAAAAAATGATTTGATCTTGATCTAAGTACTTTAACTCAAAATTCTTATCGCGGCCCATGGTGTTACCTCGGTTCCCTAGTTGACAAGATGTTTTACCACGGAAATGTTTAAACTTCCTAACTCTATGTCTCACGTGGGCAGCGCCGCCTGTGCTCCGGCTCGTCTCAAGCCTGCTCGCCCTATTCATATGCTCAATAGAAACTATCAACATTCATTGAGGGACCTCCAAAGGCCCCTCTTCCCTAGCTAGGGATCCCAAATATTTATCCTGCCTGATCTAAAATTGGCCTTTACTTTCCTCTCCAATCTTCTTACACATCTTCCACGTACAACAGTGGGCGAGGCTGCGGACAGGTATTGAAGCGGTCACCTGTAAATCAAACGGCATGTATAGTGAATTAATTAGGTAGAGAATGGACTACTGGGAAGAGACTACTCCGCGTTATATAATGAACAAGGAAGATAGAGGGGCGAAAGAAATTCTCCAAATAATCCCACGCACCGACTTTGCAACATTTTTCTGACTAACAAGATCTAAGGCTATCGAAATACGTCGGGAACATGAACATAAGATAAATTGAGATTAAAACAAATGGTACACTCAACCCTCCCAAGATAGCCCACTTCACATAACTCGGGTCACTGATCGACAAAATCGTCGCCAACAGCGAGACGGGAAGGAATAAGGCTGCGAACTTCGACACCCATCCCACAATCTTGCCCTCCCGCACCGAAGCCTCCCCGACCAAGAACTTCACATCCTCTTCGAGAGCTTTCAGCTCCCTGTCCAGCTCCTTGTCCAGGAAAGCGAAGTCCTTCTTCTGTTCCGCGATATCATCGCCGCCACGGAGAGATGCAACTTCCAGCGAGTTGCGCAGGAGCCTCTGATGTTCGTGAACAAAGCGGTGAAGGGATCGCGAGACCCACAGGAAGAATGGAATGCTATTGGGGAACTTGGGATCGCAGTTGCGCATGACAATGCGGCCCATTATGTAGCGGACATGCAAGAGGAACATGAATCCGTGGCGTTCTACGATCTTTAGGACTGGTTGAAGAGCGAGCTGTTTCTGGCCATTGAACAAGGTCTTTGCTTCGTCCGGCGTAAGGCGTTCGATCCATGAGATAAGCTCCCGCCGAGCAGATATTTGGTGCCAGCAGTTATCAGTGCCAAGGTTGTCACTATTACCATCAAGCAGCGAGACTGGGTTCGGGATATGGGATGCAGGAGGAACATCCGAAAGGAGTTGATCGGTAAGAATGATTCCTGAACAAGAACAGTATATTAGACTTCCTCATAAAATGAATCAGTTGCTTATTCTGTGAGCCCAGACTCACCAATTTTCGAGCCCCTTTTTTTGTATACCGAGATTTTCTCACTCACAAAAACGTCAGGGAGGTCAGGGTGTACAATTGATGCACCCCTGGAGGTATTGGTAACCGTAACCCTGAGTTTAAAAACGAACTGATCTCCACCTTTAATATGGTAAGGCCGCCGATATTCTGCTGTATAGAACGGAGCTTTCCGGATATAATCTGGTAGCAGGTATGGTGATCTTGCAGGAGGCTTTAGAAGTGGTGATTCGTAACGGGCCAGCCGAAAAATTTCTGTGCCTGCTAAATGGCTGGCGAAGAATTCTGGCTCAAGTTCATAGGTTGTTCCTAGAACTTCAATTATTGCCCTTGAGAGGCCCTTAGCGATAATAAGTGTGCCTGTTCGTTCTTTCTCTTCTCTCACCGCCCGTTTAAACTCATTTGGTGTAGAACATTTGATTGCCGAGTCGGGTTTTCTAGATTCTGTAAAATGGATAACCTTGATGTCGAAATCCTCCATTCTCCTGGAGGGCTGCATTGCGAAACCCTTTGTAGTAGGGTTCATGAACTGATAAAGACATTCCAGCCATGGCCGGTGTTGCAACTTGAGCCCAACAATGTCATAATATGCATTTGGAAGGATACTTCGAGCCTTGTCCTGTAGCTGATCATGCTTTTCCGGAAGTGACCCTTTCTCGAGGTCTTCAGCACTAATCACGATCTGAGGTATACCCATGGTGCGCTGGGAGAAGATCGGGAGAGCGTTGATGAGCACGCTACTTTAAGAAAAGAAGTAAGAAAAGTGCGAGGTAGAAGCTAGGGGGCCTACCGAAAATGCCTGAATTTATGAAGCAATATTCTCTGCGGCTGTGTATTTTGGCGGTCCAGTCAATGAAAGCCGCAGGCGCCACGCGCCCGAATCTACGCCTCCCCTAAATCGAAGAGCTGACCGCACCAGAAGGCTCTCCAGTGCTCGCTGGTCCAAACAGCCGTGAAATATTCCCATCGGCATCTGAAGCCCAATAATCGCAGCCTTAGAGACAGCGCATCAGCTGACTTTGTGAATTCAGTAATTTTTGTCGACGAGGCTACGTTCAGGTCGCCCACAGCCCTGTATGCGATAAATTAATACAACTTAGATACACAAAGGTAGGCATTACAGACGGCATGGCCAAGGATCAGCGCGATTTCAGTAAGTCCTATGAATTTGGGACGGTACCTGTTGGTATCACCAGGGATACCAATCGCGATGGGCCAGCAACGTAGTACACGTAGTGTAGTTTATGCATTGTAAAAGCTGATTGACTATTTTAAGTACTAGCAAGTAGGCTTATATAGCCTCTCTACAAAGACCTCCCAATTAGGCCTGGTGCATCTCTTTGTTGTGGTGAACGCGGCTAGGCTGCTACGCTACGGTACAGCGTACCGACAGTACCCAAATTCACTTTGACCCTTTTTATAAGGCTAGCTTAATTATCGCGACAAGCTTGTCGCGATTCAGCTACTATCTAAACTAAATTATATATAGGTCTCTTCTACCGCGGTATATTTCACTTTCCTTGATCTCTCTCAAGAAGACTGCAAGGAATATCAGACAGCCATTTGCATGAGCACTTAGCACTGCAAATCAGACTCAACAACTATAAAAATCCAGGATACCGTCAACGGTTTAGGGCCAATCCTCACTCAGCACTCTCTGCACGACCGTCTTACTGGATCGATTATATCCACTAGAATTTGTTGATATATAGGTGTCTTCTATATCAATATATTCTTGACATGTGAGTGCTATTTGAAGCTCGGGTTCTTTGCTTGGGTCAGGCTTTCAAGCGTGATCGCGTTCTGTTAGCCACTATTCCGCACCCAATGTGGGCATTGCTAACTTAACTAAGCAAGAATCATGAGCGATGGTATGCGCCCTTCGAGTATATTACATTATGTGCCGTCGACATCAAAAGTCAAGAAATTGGTGGCTGGAGGACCAAAGGTGGAACATTTCTCTCAGCGCATCTCGAAACGTTTACACTATTCCTGAACCTCCCTGTCGAAATTCAACTTTTGATATTAGAGAAACTACTACTTGCAATGGAAGATATCCAGGACCCATGGTTGGACTCCACCTCCTGGCCCTACCGTCGTCGAAGTGTGAGGTCTAGATTTTATCCCCAGATCCTCCAAGCTTCAAAGTTCTTCTACGATGAAGGCATGAAGATGTTGTATGGACGCAACATCTTTGTCTTTGTAAAACTCAACTTAAGATCTGGTGAAGAAAGAGCATTGACAAAGTTCCTGAATGAACAGCACACCATAGATTTTAGCCGACCCGGTACCAAGACATGCCGAGGGGCATTGATTCGACACATGGTTGTACGGCGTGCCGATGATTCGTCGCACAATGATCTCTTCGGGGGAAGCGTTCCAGACCGTTCACACAGATTCAATTGTTTGTCAATGATCATCGACCTGTTGAAAAAACACAACTGTGCGCTACATACTCTAGACCTATATTTTGATACAAGAGCTAGCGATGCCGTCAATTATCTCGGAGACCTTCTAAGCTCCTCTCATCCTCTGTATAAGACACCAGAGGCTTGGACTCAAATTGGTGTTCTTCGTGTTAGGGGTATAAAGTCAGAAGAGGAAGATTTTCGTTTGCTCAGGCCTTCAGGTGCACCAGCTGCCCGTGTCTTGATCAATTGGCTTGAGATGGAGAGGATCAGTTACCAGCATCTGAGGCTCCTGGGAGAGTCAAAGAGGAAATCAAAGATGGTCAAACTCATAACGCATCCATTTTTGCCTTTCCCGTATACGTATGTGGACGACCAAACTACGGACTGGTATCTTAAAGACTTCAATTCTAGCGAATGCGAAAATGAAGAAGGCGATGATAGCGACGACGGTGGGAATGTGCAGGAGTTTTTGGAGGAAAAGGATGCAAACTCTTAGGATGTTATCTGTCACTGGATAACATTCAGGGTGACTACGCCGTATGAGTATCTTAGTAGGATTGTGGAGATGGGGGTCGTAGCCGCCGGTCGTTTGATCGAGTAACGACCGTGGGATCTCTATATCGATTACATATCACAATAGAACTTTTACGTAAATAGTGATATTTTTGGGGTAGTGGAGGGGATGCACGTCTGGTATATGACTGGTGCATATCAAAGAAATTAGGATACGCAGTACATAGAGCAAATTCATAAACTGGCCTTTAATTACATGGTTGGATTATCAAGCAGCCTTACCATCAGATATATATTTAAAACTACAGTAGATCTACTACTATAACCGCGAAAAAAAAAAATCCAACCGCGTAGCTATTTTTGTTGGGCATCGACAAATATTTCTACTTTCTCAACACACACTTTATTTCGAATCTCAAGGTGTGCGTCGAGCGGAGTCGATCCAGAGCGTCGTTGTCAGTGGGATTCCGTCTTTCGGAGCTGCATTCAAGGGCACATTGCTCTAGAAAAATACGGCTACAATGGAGGTTCGACCACTTCCTTCTTACCATGGATTTCTTAAATAAGGTCGAAATCAACCTTGATAGTTTAGATGTGTGCTGCGACGCAAGAGCGCAGGTGCGATCAATTTATCTTAGAAAGTTTATCAAGATTTTCGATTCTGCGTCTTTTCGACCAGCGCTGATCCACATCGATAAAACAGGAATGTCTTGTTCGCGTTCTCAGTGTCCAAAGGCGTGAGATCACCAAAAGAGGACACCCACACACTCTCTCCATCTAGAGCGCGAAATCTGATGGAATTTTTCCCTGATTGGGGGGTCGAATACCAGTCCTTGAAGTTTGCAAGACCCACGCCTAAGTATCTGCAGATGGGGCACTAAAGTGCTGTTTACATGCTAATTGCTTGTGATAATCTTTAGAGGGAGCAGTTATTCTGTAATCAGTCGACTGGCGGTCATAAAAGTCAAGTTGTCTACAATTAATCTTGATGGCATGAAAAGTGAGCCTTTATGTCAAGTTGGAAACCCAATACCATGCTACGAATATTTTCTCAATAGTCTAATAACATCCAAGATCAACGCTTAGAGTCTACCTCCCAGTCTCTCTTTCCCCAAACCCGCAATCGCAATTCTCCAATAAAGTCAAGTAACAAACACGCTATCTGCTTAACTCCCGTAATTCTCAAGAATTAATCTCTCATTAATGTTGTTGCATTCGCTTCTTCCCCTATACTATTCTTCCTATTCTTCTCCACGAATCCAGCTTCCTGGATCCCTGCATTTTCTTTATCGGCCGCTCTCTCTTTCCCCCCATCCTTGGCTTTATCCCAGTCCCTCCATACCCCACCCTTATGAAAACATAGTCCAGCCAAACATAAAAACAGCAACATGAAGGGACTCATTATCTTTTTCCCACCACTATGTGTCGTGACCGCAGTCGGAGATACCGATGCAGAAGTCACCGTTACAGTCTCTCCAGCTAGGACTCCAGGAAGCTGAACGGAAGAAGAAATGGTATCTGCAATCGCATATATGGCTTGAGAAATTATTGCCAATAAAATGGGAACTTTAATAGTAGGGCTTACATTTCCGACGTTGTTTGGGTTGACCACTGGTACGAGGTATGATGCTGTTGTGGAAAGCGACGAAGCGGTTTCGCTGGAAGGAATGAAGGTCGTTGTCGTAGGTACTGGCGCGGAAGACGAGGGCCAGGTAGTCTCAAGCGCGCAAAATTGTGATGATGTGATAGAGAAGAAAGATAAGAGTAACATGGCCGAACACGCGCAGAAGAGGAATTTTGAAGACTTGAATCTACCCGCAGAGCTAGTTGTAGATGTCTGAGTTGGCGTGGAACTCGTGGTTAAGGTCTCAGATATACTTTGACTCGATGTCATAGTCATCGATTGAGAGGCTGTTTGACTAGATGTCATATTCAGCGTCAAAGGCGGTAAGGGTAGCGAGGATGATCCCGTGCTAGATTGACATGCTATGCTAACACCTGACGGTAATGGGCGAGGTGGATTTGGAAGGAGGGAGCAAAGAGGTTCGTCCCACAGTGAACTGACCCTGATGGAGGGGACTGATGCAGCTGTCCATGTTGCACTTCCAGTAAAGGGAGGAGGCGTCATCATAATGATGGTCTCTGTAGGGCGGCTATCGGGTGTTGAAGGAAAAGTAGACAATGGGGCACTAAGGGTATACGTGGAACTCCCCATGTTGGAAAGATAGCTTTCGAAGGAACTCAAAGCCTCGAGTGGTGTAGTTGCAGATGCTATATCAACCATGAGCAGCAAAAAAAAGGTGATGCCGATGAAGAAAAAACGAGAAGGTTTCAATCTGGTACCAGCGGCACTGACTGTAGATGTATGAGTTGGTGCAGGAGTCGTAGCCGATGTCAGAGACCTAGAAGTGCTTGAAGTCATCGTTGATGTTTGAGATGCCCTTGAACTCGAAATCCATGTCGGGGGTGGAGGCGGGTCTGAATCCAGAATAATCACAGTGATTGACGCGGATTGTGTTGGGATGATAGAGGCTATCATGGTAGTGATGTTTGGTGGTGCATTCAATGTGGCCCAGCCAGTGAAAGTGAACGAAGGATGCCCGTCAAAGGAACTCAAAGTATTCTCTAGTGAGTTCGCAGATGCATGTCCGGAAAGAAAGCCGAAGATTGTCATGAATAAACGAAAAAAGCTTGGAGTAGTGAGTCTTGTGGAGCCGCTCTTCACGATTGTGGTTGTGGGTATGAGGGAATCGGTCGTTATGCTAGAGATGCTCGATGTATCAGTCACCATGATTGTAGATGTGCTAGCTGAGAAATGTGGCTTAGTCATAGTGCCAGTCACAATCGATATCGTAGCGCTCTGCGACGATTTGTTTGTAGTCAGGAATACGGAAAGCGTGGGCGGACTTTCTTCGCTTGTCACTGTGGTGGTAATGTGTGTCAGACTAGCAGTCAAGGTGGCAACAACTTCCGTCGTTAAGAGGTCCGAAACAGTCATTGTTGGGGCTAGCGATAGCTGTACTGTGACTGTACTAGGAACGGGTATAATTGTCGTTACCACAGTTGTTTGAGGTAAAGGCGATATTTCGCTCACGCAGGCTGTTGGGTTCTCCAGACAAGGAAGAATAGCGGACAGAGAGTTCAAGGTTGATAGAAGAGCCGGAGGAACGGGAGTATTCTGCGAGACTGCTACTCCAGTGAAGAATAAAGTCAGCAGAGACTTTGCACGTGTTTTAAGTCTCATCGCAGTGGCAGGTTGGGTTCTTGGATTGAAATGTTATAAGTGTGGGATAATTCACAAAATATGTAGAAAGGATGTAAATTTTGTGAGTAATGTCTCTCGATGGGAGTCTTATTCATGTCTATGCTAGGCTCTTAATATATACGTCCTACTAACTTCTGCGACGAGCTAAAACGGTCATGAGTGTCACACGCTGAGGCATAGATGAGGGACTTTTCAATGATTCACCGACGTTTCTCCAGAAAATTCACCTCGGTTCCATTCCAAATCAGAATCAGGACCCATCGATCGGTATGTGAAGATTGATGATATCAGAAATGCTCTCGGGTAGTATATCCATGACCATGATGACTCGATTGCAGGATTTCCTCGGTACCACGGACACACCCCACCCATTTGCTACCAGTGATAATTCCCCATTTGCAACTTAGAATTATGGTGCCGGCCTGCTTCAAGTCAGCTTCCCTGACAAATCCACTGCGGATCTGAACTGAAGTGTTATATACGTACTCTGCTTGAAGTTGGGATTGGAGGAGAGGTAGTAACCATTGCTAAGGCTGTTTGCAGGAGCAGACCGATGGGGAAGATGAAGATTTTCATTGTGAATAGGGTGCAGCTTGATGAAATCGTCCCTAAATAGTCATGCAAGGAGAAATGCTGAATTCGAGGTTGATGGTGGGGATTTGAAGATTTATTGGTTTTGATCGGGAATCTCCAGATGCTCGTTATGAGAATGCAAATGACATTGACGACTATGCAGGGCGCATTCGTGAGATTTAGGTAGGCGGGGGCGTCCAAGTCGCGGAAGGTGCGATTGTAGGTTCGCAGCGCAATTTTCAACGATATAGGAAGGAAAGAAGCGATGAAGTTCTAAAAACCGATTAATACATAGATAATATTATTTCCTATTTGTTTGGTTCCCGTTCACTGTCCCAAAAGTCAAAAACTTGCCAACTATGACTTGCTTATTTAATCACCCAGAATTAGATGAGAAATACCCTTCTCACGTCCAGAAATTCCCTGTTGTCTTCCCGGATCCAATCCTAGCGTTCCTAGAAAAAAGAGGCGATCACCATCTCTGCGAAAATTCAAACTCAATGTCTTTCAGCCTTCTCTTCTGTTCCACATTGTTCAAATGCTTCCGGAATTTCAAATTGATAATAAAAATAAAAGATATCCCTCTTATCAATCAAGCAGAAGCTTGATGCTCGAGTTTGTGGTTCTTGTTCAAGAAGATGTAGACTTAGGGTGGGTCTTTTTTCTCTCTTAGATGATAAGCTTGTAGTCTTTCTTGCCGAAGGTGATAGGGCTCACTCTCCAGCCATTATGTGAAACTTGATAAGGTGAGGATTGTCGAAGGGAGCTAGAGAAGTAAGACCGAACCCAGACCCCATATAATATCGATCCAGTGCTCAAGCATGAAATTAACACTATCAAAACGGTGCGGTAAAATTGGTCGTTGTGAGATTGGTATTACCAGGGATGAGGATAGGTTTATACTTTGGAAGGTTGTCGATGACGCTGTCAGGTAGGTTTGTCGTGTCTTTTACGATCTGTCTTGGAGTCAAGCCAAGCCACTGGGCAACCGATATATCTGCAATTTTTTAGTCACGATCCCGCAATAGAAATGCTACTATGGACAGAAATTCTCTTCACACACCTGTAAAAGTTGGTGCTTTCAACACTTCCAAGACCACTACGTCGTCGCTACCAGTGTTTTCAATGTAATGCGTATATGTCTAAGAATGGAAACTTAGTCGCTTTCACTTCATTATTGGTGGTAATTATCTTATCATACCATCGGAATATACCCGACATCACCAGGCCCATAATCAAAGGTCTGTGAGCTAGCTGGGGCCTGATAGATGGTAATTCTCGCGCTGCCTTGAATGAAGAAATTCCATTCATCACTCTGCAAGTGCCAATGCATCTCACGCATAGCACCAGGCTTGATGGTTACAAGTGCGGCGCTAATATCTGCCGCGGCTGGGAAAGTCGTCGAGTCAACGATCTTAACGGACCCAGCTCCTGGTATATCAAGTGGTTTTTGCTGGGAAAAGTGGTACGTGTACTGAGTGTTAGGTTGATCGTTGGGGCCAGCAGGGCCCGTCACGTTCTGTTCTTGGATATTTTGGGGAGCCTCTGTCCCATTGAATATGTATCTAAGAACGTTAGAATCTATTGATGTGCAGGTGGTAGGTATACTTACAGCTGATTCTTGGGAGTATTTTCCAGTGCAGAAACGTCCATTTTAAAGTTCTTTGCAAGAACTACTTGAGGAGTGCGGAGAAACATTTCGCTCAACAAAGATGTATTGTCCTCCGAGAAGAACCCATTATCGAAAATAAGCAAGAACTCACAGCCCTTGTCCAACGCTTGAAGGGAGTGCGGTACGCCGGGAGGGAAGAACCACAAATCGCCCGCGTTCAAATCATCAACAAAAGTTTGGCCATTCTCGTTAACCGTGGAGACTCGGACACTGCCGTTGAATATGTAAGCCCATTCACCTGCTTGGTGCCAGTGTAGCTCGCGATAAGCATTTGGAGATAGCCGCATGTCAACACCAGCCAGCTCTACAGCTGAAGGAAGATTGTCAGCATTCTGCTGCCGAGCCCAACCGGCTCCGTTTAAGCCGAGACGATTGTGACTCAAACCCATAGGCCAGGATGCTTGTGCGATACCACCAGTATCGGTCGCAGGTGGAGCAAAGATGTCACTTTGGAAGTGGTTATAGCGACTGGTATCTGCAAACTCACTCAGTCTCAAATGCTCTTATACTGGCCAGAGAACTCACCTGGTCCTGGATCCGTCCCTCCACTCTCCCCTGTCGTACCACGAATTGGTTGTGGCTCAGCTACGAGGTTAAAATCAAGAGCAAGTCCTAGGGACGGGTCCTCTAATTGCCCTGGCACAAGTTGGACGTCTTCAACAATTGCTGAGCCTTGAACTGGATTTCCATTGAATCCAAGCAATGCCTCGTTTCCATAAAGACCACCAGTGGACCCTGGGGGTGCTAATGGGCTAGCGGTGGGGAGGTCAAGAACAACAGCTACAGATGGGCCCTGGGGATAGACATTCTGAGGCTTGCGTGCTTTTAGGCCAAGGGGTATTGACCAGGAAATGGAAGGGAAAATGGCAAAAAAGGTAAGAATGGCGAATATGTGCTTCATTTTGATTGAAAACTCTCGAAGGGATATGGTAGAAGGATTTATGGATGAACTAGTTGAGTCTTTTCAATGTATCTTTATATACAGGGACCACAGAGGCCATTCCTTAATAGAATAAGGGGGACGTCATGATTGCAGTTGGGGGATAAGCATTTACGCAAGCATTGGAAGATACTAACAGTTTCAACATACACGCAAATGGTTCAGAAATCAAGTAAGAGTACAGCAATGGGCATTGGTTTCCCCGCAATGAACCTTGCACACCCCTCTAAACAAATTCAAGTGAACTAAAGAACCCTGTATAACCCGATTTACGACCGACTTTTGTCCGATATATTGTCTTGCCTTCCCTTCTTGGATAGGAGACTTCAACGACGGGAGTCCGGGAGCTCAGTTGACATGCTGATGAGGATGAGAAGTGGCGCCCTGTGACCGGGACATACGACGAGCATTTACGTCCGGTGCACATCATCCTATCTATCTTACTGTGTTCAGTAAGCTTGTCAGTAAGCCTGTCAGTCAGCGTAGAATTGTCTTGCGCGTCCTTTGAGAGCGAAGTATGAGGTCATCGTCAGCAATACCAGAGCTACTGCAGATATTTAGACAGTATCACGCACTTATGTATGGCTTTGAATCATGAGGTACCAGGGGCAAACAGAAATCTAGGAGAAATACGGCAGTCAGATGCAAGAGATCAATAAGTAAGGATACATAGCTTTGTTTCAGGCTTACCAAGAAATGACAGGAGCTGGAACGATGGATCAAAAGAAAAGGAGCGTGGATCGGAGGTCCGGCATATGGCATTTCATATGAACAAGCTTTACACCAAGGTAGGCAGCACGTCATTTTCATGTTAGCGAATACAGGCGGCCAATCCGGGTTAGGGTTAGGGTTAATGTCCCGCATAAATCGGCACAATCAAGATATAATGGATAAAAATGGAGAAAATCACAATACAAATGTGCTAAAGTATTTGAGACAATCAATCAAGACTAAATACTACTACATATACCGTTCATGCCCATCCAAAATACGTACAAGAAGCGAGTGATCCCTCGAGCAAATCTAGCCGCCCCCCAAGTAAATATAACGCCGTTTATCCCAAAATCAAGAACGCTCAGGACTAGGACTCCCACTCCTTCCTTCAATACTCTGTACAATCTCCAATACTCTTCCCTTCTCTTTGCCTTTCCCTTTGCCCTCAGGTGAGGGTCTGGGTTGCGGCTCCTCAACTAACTCCTCCTGTTTCCCTTTCCCTTCGACCACGCTTTCGAGGGCTGGCGCTTGGGCCAAGGGTTCATTGAGGCTCTTGTTACTCCCTTTCTTGCTCCGAAGACTGCCTATATCGCTCCCATCCTCAGATACATCGTGATTCACGACTCTTAGTTTCTCTTTCGGGACTGTGAACATGACTTGAACAACACGATTCTGTACTGCGCGCTCGATGTCCCATTCTTCGTCATCTTCAAACGGCTCATGACCTCCGATCCCAGCTCCTGAGCCGGAAGCGGAGGCCATTGTGTGGAGATCGCCGGTAATGGTATTTGACCTCGGAGTGTGAGGGCCAGTATCTGCGCTATCCTCCCAGTCACCTCTACCTTGCTTGCGTCGCCAAAGAGTGGCGCCTGCGGATACCGTGCGGCGTGGTTGTGGAGCTGCTATTGCTTGTTCGATGCGGACCGGGCTTGGAGTTCTGTTACCGAAACTGCCAGATGTTGGGGAACCATTCCCTCCAGCTGCCTCTCCCACAAAGGCCCTTTTCAAGCTACCAAGCCAACCAGTGCGACTTTGCGCCAAAGGCCTGCTCTTAGACGGACTGCCTGGCTCAGGGGTTAAGCGTGTGGGTGAGTTATTATCACTATGCCATCCATCGTCAGGTCGAGGTAGAAGACTCTCGCCTTCTGCTTGTAAAGCCGGGAAAGAGGTATGAGCTGTGTTAAAGCTGCTACTGCCACTACCTGCACTTCTTGGAGGCTGTCCCCTTCCTGAGGCATCAAAAACTGGACTTATGGTAGAGCTTCCGACAGTGTTCGACGGGATTGTCGATGTAAACGGGTTGATCGCATTTGCAAGAAATCCGCGTAAGGAATTGCTTCGCGATCGTTGAGAGCTGGACCCAGATCGAGATACGGTCATTGCAGAAATGGCAACGCTACGTTCGGAGAGATTACTCGCTGTTCGACCACTGTCCTCCTCCCCGGAGACCGAGGAAACATTGCTCGCAGCTATGAGCTGAGCACGACGAGTTGGAGATACTCTACCAATTGCAGAATGTGACCTGGATTGCGAAGCCAGCAAAGCATCGGCGGCAGCCCAATCGGATACCCATTCTTGAATTTCACGTTCGCGAGATCTAGCGGGGCTTTCCGAGTCAGGACTAACCTCTTCGTGGTGTAGAGGGGCAGAATAATTGATTGGGGGATCGCGGAAAGGATCAGAGTGTCTATTTGGATTTGTCGATGTTGGTACAGACGATGGATCTCCAAATGCAACTCCTACGCCTATATCCGAAATATTTGAATGGTGATCATCTTCATCAGCTTCGTAGATGGGATGAATTGGACCAGCTGTGCCGAGACTATTCGCCCTTCCGTGATTCTCAAAGTTGGGAGTAGGCTGATACATCCCTCTAGCTGTCCGTGCGTGTAGCGGCTTTCGAGTGATTTGTCTTGGTGGAGGAGGAATTCCATGGTCGCCCAAAGCATGAACTCCAGCGTGGAGGTTCTCGTAACCCGCTACAGTACTTGTCGAATCGTGAAGCACATCATCTTCACCACTATGGCTATAACCAGCCTCAGCCCATGGGAACCCACCAGCTCTTTGACCCATTTCTCGAGTAGGGGAGTAGAAGTTAGCGGCCCCAGTACTCAATGACTGGATATGCTTCTCCCGCTCCGCCTCTCTTATCTTTTTTAAATGCCGGTTATACCAGAAGCACACTGCAATTGCAATCAGAATGGCCAGAAGACCCAACCCCAGTCCAAGTCCAAGTCCGATACCCAATTTCTTTGAATTCGATTTCGAAGATGAATCGACACCGCTTGCAATTGCCGCAATGTATTCCGGGTTGGTATATTCGGTCCCCCAAGTCAGACTGGTTGCATTAAAGAACATGGCTTGGGTTCCAGGGGTAGAGGCTCGTTTCGAGTTTGTGGAACTGCTCACATTGTATCCGCCCAAGACCATCATGACATTACCTGGTAGCATAACGGCACCATGTCCATAGAGCCCAGTCCCAGAAGGCTGCTGTGGTGGAACAGACCATTCCCAATCTCCAGACCCGCCATAGCCGGTTCCCAGCTCTAGTACTGCAAGTTGCGGATCCGCAGCTTGACCAGCATCCCCAACCCAACCTCCAAGCACGATGATCTTTGACCCATCCTCTGTCAATACAGCAGTGTGTCCGGATCTGCTATCCACGCTCGTCACGACGCTCTTCACGGCCAGCTCAGTGTTCGGGTTCGAGGAAGATGGTGAGTCAACAGTGACAAAGGTCCAACTTTCTTCGGGCAAGCTCCAGATAGCCAGCTGACTCATATTTATGAAAGCCGTTTGTGTGTGTCCTCCCAGAAGCACAAAATTCTGCTGCTGGCCTGTGCTATTCGAGAATGTAGGAGTCAAGCCGGTGATCGTGAAGCCTGCTTCTGCGATAGGTGGCCCTCTGCTATTTGTGACATCGAGATCATATTGAAACGAGGCGGTTGCTGTGAGTCTGAGCATATGGTTGGAATAAGATGCATCTGCTTGCCAGGTTGATGTCGTGGCTCCAGACTTTGGGCACATGCCCCCAAAAACGTAGATTTTTGTCTCTGAGGTATTGGCATCTAGGTAATTGGAGAAGCTGAATGCCCTGGAGAGGAAATCTGCTCCAGGCAGATCTGCAGGTGTTACTTCGCTAGCGGTTGTGGTCGTCTCTCTTGTCCATGTACCATTGCCCGTCGGGCTTGAGCTGTTCCCGGTGAACCTCCATAGCTGAGAGCTCGTAGATGTGTTGCAGGACCCTGAGTAAACAAATATGTCCCCATTGGATGTTATGGAAGGTATGAACGAGGAGGTCCCATCAGTCTGGAAGGGTAGTGCTGGCGTGAGGAGTTCGAAAGACAAATTTGAGGTAGATAGGCTAGATGAAATGTTTAATGATAAGAGTTGATTTGTTGATTTCGACTGAGTGTCTTCGAGGAATACGTAGGCGATATCGCTGGGGCCAGAGTGGTTTGCGGAGACGAGGATCGAGGTAGGATTATATGGCAATTGTTGCGTATAGACGACAGCGAGGAAGTTCAATGCCAATAAGGCAGAGCTGAATTGGACCCTCATGATGCGTTGTCAAAGTAAGGACAAGGTAGGTATAGAGAGTCGAAGTGACCAAAGCTTCACATTCTTTTCGTCCTTCATTTGCTCGCTGCCATTCGGTCCCAGTTCGAATTATTCTATGAGCACAGCTCCAGGCCTCTTTCGCCAACTTCTCAAGATGTCTGTCACAGAGTCGATCCTCCAAAAGATCTTCAAAGTCGAGATGGATGAATAGAATAGAGACCCCGAAAGCGACCTCTCAACCTAGTAAACAGGCCATGCCACTTTCTAGTCCTACACAGGATCTGACATGAGTTTCATCCAATCAAGGAGAATGTCATGATGGGGCTCATGGTTCTGGCTTGCGCCATTGTTGACGCTCACCTGCATGGAGTGCGCGTTCTGTTGCCATGGTGATATCCGCAGCGGGGCACGAATCCAAAGACACGCATGTTTGCGCTCTGGGAACTTCTGGACGCCATCATCTCGTCGTTAATTGTGGGCTGCTGGAAGATGGTAAGGGGATGCTTCAAAATGTTGAGTCTGCTTTTTTGTTGTTTTAAAATGGTGAAGCTCAACGCGCCAGGAAGTTCAAGACCTCGGCTCAGATTACGCTATCAAGAGCTTCGATCAATGATAGCTACTCCTCATCTCTTACTTTTCTCGCACAAATTGATTTCTGAATTTCTGTCTTTCTCTCCTGCATTATTTAATCATTTGTCAATATGCCAATTTGTACCGTTCATCTGCTCTCCCTCACCGTCCCAATTCACCAATTCCTCTCGTCCCTCTCTTCTACATCTGTCAAACCGCTTACTATAGCCCGAGTTGTGCGATGGATCATATTACCAACCACGATTTCAACTGACCGGTTACTTGCACAAAACATACACTGGGACCTGCTCCTGACAACTCCTTCCGCCGATCCTCTGCCTTCGAAACTTCAGGAGCTGGTCAAGCATGAATGGAAAGTGCAAGCCGGCGTACCTTCTCGACTTCTCACCGATTTCGAAGCAAAGAACAAACGATTATTATGTCCACAATCTGGCGATGTTCCGAGACTGACGGGGTCGCTCGATAAACCGCGCGTTGCTTCCTCAGCACAAGCTCTCGAACTCTCGCTCGAATTACAGAAGTGGATTGGAGAGTTTGGGAAGGCGGAGGGCTCTGGAGCAGTGTCTATGCTGAACCTCCTAGCATTCAACCCAGGTCTCAAAGAGGAATACCTCAAATACGGTACCGAGTTTGCAAAATCAATTGGGTCCAAAAGAGGCGGTAATGCGAAGATTGTAGGATCGGTCATACACGGGGACAAAGCGGTAGATCAGGGAGAGGGATGGGATGAGATAGCTCTGGCCCATTACCCAAGCATACATCATTTTGCGGATATGCTGGCGAGTGAGGACTATCAAGCTGTCAATCACAAATATAGGGTCGGATCGTTGAAGGATACCTTTATATTGTGCACGACAGAGTTGGGCCTAGAGAATGAAGGGTTGTGGACAAGCGTCGCTCCAAAACTTTGATCTTATGTCTATAGTCAAATATCAATGATACTTAAGAAAGCAGTTCCGTGTTTCTGTTTGCATATTCGTCGCTGAGCTGTGGGGAACATCCGCCCTTAAATCCGGTAGCACCGAGAAGTGGGGATTCCAACGGAGCGAAATAATGGAATAGGTACTATATCGATCTTTTGTCATTCAATTTCATACTCCTCTTTTTAGTTCACTTCCCGTATTTGCAAAACTTTGCTCCTTTCATATTTAGTCATCGGATCAAGTCTGCATACAAGTCATCCCCGCTTAACATCTCCCTCTAACAGAACCATGTCATCCAAACGTCTCAAGACAGCCAAAAAATATATCAACCACTTCGCAACCCTCGACAGCCAAACCCTGTCCTCTATCCTCGCAGAAAACCACATCCACCAATTCCTCCCCACCTCCATGAACCCCCCAGGACCCTTCAACAAGCAGGGCTTCCTCGAACACTCCACCCGCCTCCGCAGCGTCATGACCGGCTTTCCTGTTACAGGCAAAGAATACATCGAAAGTGAGAGTGCGAACCAAGTCACGGTATGGGCTACGAGCCGAACTATTTTCCGTGATGATGTAAAAGATGATGGAATTGGAGAGGAGGAGTGGGTGTATGAGGGGGAATATATTTTTATGTTGTGGATGGATGAGAGTGGGGAGAAGATTGTGAGGACGGTGGAGTTTTTGGATAGTAAGGGGACGGTGGAGAAGTTGGGGGCGTTGATGAAGAGGGCGAATGATAATAGAGATAAGAGGGCTGTGGGGGAGGGGAAGTGAGTGGGAGATGAGAAATAAGTGTCGAGTAACATCAATCGGGGTTGAACATTATAAAAAATTGAACTTAATAATTTGATATATTGGAGGCGTATTAGAAGATATCAACTCGACTAGCGCAACATGTTATGTTTAACTTATACCTTCGGAAAGTGTGTTGGTGCAGTGAGGTGAGGTGACGCTGCTATTGACTCTGCCGTCTCTCAAGCACAGCCTTGGGGTTTGAACCTCCCAAATTTTGGGTACAAACGCTGCCATTGAAAAATACAACGTATTCTTTCATTCTCAACTCTCACAAACCTTCCCCTTAAATCCTTCGCCTGACGAGGCTCTGCACTACAACGCTCAAAGGAGACCGCGTCGCGTGGCGTTCCTACGCAAAGATAGAATGAGGCTCCTCAATACTTAAACTCAAACAGTTATCAGGAAACTATATCCCAAAGTATGCGATCCTATCTCATTGCTGGGGTGAAAATGAGCTCTTATTTGAAGACCTTAAACCGGCACAAGACGTTCCAGGCACAAGGCTCTAGTATTATCTGACAGCCGTTATCCAAATACCTCCCTCCCAACCCCCGAATATCGCTCCGCTTTGAGCCTTGATCGACTACGGATAGCAGGTCATGCAAAGGTGGCCGGTTGCTGCCAGCAAGCACATAAGGACGGGTACCAGTACGTGTCGATCGATACCTGTTGCATCGATAAGTCGAGCAGCGCCGAGCTTTCAGAGGCAATTAATTCGATGTTCCAATGGTATCGAAGTGCGGATGTCTATGTCCGAAGTATCAATTACGGATTCGCTTAGTGACCATGAAAGGGAGGTTCCGCTTCCCGCCGTAGCAAGTGGTTCACGAGGGGCTGGACCTTACAAGAACTTCTGGCTCCTCGTCGGATTCTTTTCTTCAATCAATTTTAGGGGTTCGTTAAACTCGGAGAACCGGATAAAAAAGGGTTCGCCCGAAGACTTGATGGCCTGGTTTCGCAACAACGTGGATCAAAAATTTAGTGGGTTATGAAAAATGCAGCATTGCGCAAAAGATGTCTTGGATATCGAGGCGAGAAACGACGACAAGATAAGAGGATATTGCATACTGTCTTCTGAGCATTTTTGGAGTTAGTATGCCGCCTTTGTACGGGGAAATGTACGGGGAAGGAGAATTTGCTTTCCTTCGGCTTCAACTTGAAATACTGAAAGTATCGGACGATGAGTCTATATTTGCGTGGGAAGATGAAGAGTGGGAAGAGGGCAATTCTCCAGAGAGTGGTTTGCTTGCGTCTTCTCCAGCAGCGTTTAAGCACGCAGGAACTATTTTACACATCAGAAGAAATCCGCGTCCCTCATATTCGATAACGAATAATGGTCTCGCAATCGAATTAACCCTCTTGTGCCACTGGTCTCTTCAGAGTTCTCCACACTCACAGTCCCCGGCGGACACGCTCTGCTAGCTCCTCTCAACTGCCATCGGGAAGGAGAGCGAAAAAATTTGCCTGTGCTATTAAAATGGCATGGCGATGACAGATTCTCTAGGATGATGCCCAATCGTTTCATATCGTTACCTCTTACAATTCTGAAAGCAAGGGGTGAGGAGCCGGACTTCAGAAGTCCAAAAGTCCGTATACAGCCCCTGAAGCTAACCTAATCTGGACAGGCCACGTGATCGGTGCTATGCAAGCCGGATCCTAATACTGGGTGCAATCCATCACAGCAACTAGTTATAGCATTGCACACGCTAATGTAGGAATAACTATAGACAAGAGCTCAAAGACGATTTAAAGTTAAGGGTATAGATCGATATATATATATATTTCAAGCCTTAACTTAACGCTATGAGAAGACGGCTACCCTCGAAATCACGGCGAACTGCCCCGCTGTAATGTCTAACCAGCTGGTCTCTATTACGAACAGGTCACCTACAAATATCGACGTCTGTCGCATGACTTACAATATTAAAATTCGATGCCAGCTCATCGGCACGGTTTCAAATCCTCTTATGAAAGACAAAACTCTTCCTCGTCCAACCCCATATCCATAGCTTCCCCATCCATAATTCCATGCACGTACGCCTCGCCCACAAACTTAAAGCCCCCGCCGGATATCTTCCTCAACACATACGGAGCTATTGCACCAAGAATGACACATATAGTATCACCAGGGGCAGCGAACTCCGGAGCCAATCCAATATAACCCTTTTTGGACAAGAAGGGTCGAAAGTCGTAGAGACATTGCATCGCAAGATAGTATCTCTGCCAAGCAGCGGCTTTAACCTCGTCTCTATATCCAGACAACTCACCTCCAGTCCTGTTCAATATTTCTAGCAACCCATCCTGGGCTTTAAGCGTCGCTCGACGGTGGGAATAGTCGTGCCGCTGCTGATCGGCGCAAGGAACCCTCCAAAGCGCTTCTTCCCAAAACTGCGGATCCGTCGACACCGGGAATTGAAGCTCCTGAGCTCGGTTCCAGAACTCTGCCACCTCGCCAAAAAATATACTCATGGATGCTGTTTCGTTGTCACCCACTTTATAGGGAGTACCCAGTTCCTCGATAGTGTCCACCATGAGGCCTGAAATGGTTAATAGCCTTGTGTCTGTAGTATTATTATCATTCGAGATCTTCACTTTGCTCGATCCCGAAGCACTGAAAAGTGGCTTCCATGGAGGGGCTCGGCACTTGTAGGAGGCTAAGGGGTTTGGAAGTGCCGCATTGAAGTCTGGAACCCAGGAGGGAAGGTTGGGCTGAAGTTTCGGAAACCGGCACCATGAGAGAACGTCGGTGAAGTCGCGCTGTAGCAGAGCCTTTGCTGTGTCGGTAAACACTTGATCAACTTTCCTCCCATAGTCTACCTCGATAGCAAGCTCAGCGGCATCTGGTGCAAGTCCTAGCAGTCCGTATATCTTGTCTCTCGGATTGGTAGCTTGAGTTGATTCTGACATTAAGTACAAGAGCTCCAGCAATGATGAATGATAATCTGGTCGCTGTTTCTGATATCTGCTTCGAGATCCAATAAGGTGGTTTGGAGCACCACTTATGCTGTTTTGGAGCCAGTCTTGGAATGCTTTCATTTCTACTTCCTTCACCGGATCTTGTATATCAAGAGCTAAAATTCTCGAGTATAGGGTCCTGCCCATTAGCGCATGATGCAACTGGAGAAATTGTAACGCAGCACCGAGTCGAGGGAATTCCAGCCGTCTGGGGCCACAAGCGATGATAAGGGTACTTGCAACGGAGAACTCTTGGGCGATCCAGGTTCGATTCCAGTAGTTCCTTTCCGAAAGCGACTTTATCGCGGCGAGTGGAAAATCGAGGTTGATACTCTTGGAAAGATCTAGGAGCGGTTTTCGAACACTGTCAAACGCGCCCTCAGGATCTGGGTCCCACAGCTTGAGCATAACTTCCCGACTCAAATTCGACATCCCCGCCGTCAGAGCATCTTCCCCAATTCGTTCAATAGCACCCATTGCAACATCACTGTCGTCAGCAGCTGGTCCAAGCCAAGCGAAAACAGCGGTTGCATCTTTGTATATCTCCTTCATCTGTTTGACTTGATCGCTCTTTTCAGAGTCATCTTTCTGATTGATACAGATTGCGTCAACCCAAAGACGCACAGGTTGATCCGTCTGGAGCTGAAGTAGTGCTTCATGGAGGTTGACGGTGATCTCCAACGTCTGGCCGTTGACAAGGACAGTCTTGAGAAGAGTGGGATCGCCCCATGTGTAGGATAGAGCAACGTAAGGAGGCTTATCCTTCCAATCAATCGCCTCCAATAAAGTGCTGATGGAAATTGCGGGTTGGTCGATGTTCTCTGTAGAAAGTTGACTGGGAGGTAAGAGCGTCAAGAGGCGAATTTGAGTCTTGGAGTGGAAAGAAGACTCTGCATAATTGAATTGCGACATTGTGAGGTAAGTCAATCATACCATGAGTGACTGCACAAGTTGCACCCAGCGAGATTACAGAGGAGAGTTGAGATTCAAAACAAAGAAAGAAGAGGAAGCTTTCAGCTCTGTCTCAGATTACACTGACGCTACTCAGCCACAAAATCGAGGCAAGTGGGGCAAGAAACGAGCCCGCCCCTTGTGCCTGACCTAAAGGAATTATGCCGTTCATACAGTGCCAAGTAACTCGCCCGTGAGGCTTGAAGGAAAATTCGGCCTTGTATGGACGGGCTTGTGGCGCCTTCTTTTCTGTAAGGCACCAAGGCACCGTCACTTAGCGAGTCTTTAATAGCCGGTTTCGGCCCCTTTGTAATTATCCATCCTTCATCCACATCAATTAAGAGCTATTACCGTACCAGCGCCACAGGGCTGTAATTGAATGAGCGATCTAACTACGAAGCTTCCTTCGCCTCGAATAGAGAGACATATAAGCCATTGAAGTAGTCGATATCTACCTGCGTTCTGGTCGCTAGATTTCTACTGCAATCTCAAAGTAATTCAATTCGTTTTCACCCGAATCGAAGTTAAGACAGATATTTTTGTACTATCAATATCCCGAACTCACCTCCTCCTACATTTTTTTAGTCTCTCTACACCCACCCCTTAAGGCGCTAAAACCTTCAAGAACCCCCTAACCCCCTAACCTCCCATTCTACAGTTCCTCACTGCCCACGCCTAGCAATCTAACCCACTAATTCGTCTCATTCGCCAAACGTCTAAAAGCTCACGTCGTCACATTCCTACTCCCCAAGAACGTGGCATCCTGACTGACCCTTTAATTTCATGCGCATAAGTCTCCGGCTTAATCACACTTCCCGTATCCAAATACTGCAGCTGCATCATATTCGAATTCGCCGGAATCAGGAGGGTAGAGTATCCGAGGCCATCGAGGACTGTGCCGCCGTGGTCGCAACAAAACAACCCTAGAGCTACTCCAGATGATATAGAGACTTCGAAAGATTCAAGCTAGCTGAAGTTAACCTCTACGAGGAAGGCTTCAAGTTTTTCTTCGTCGCCCACGAATGTAATTTCTTCTGCTACGAGCTAGAGCTCAAGAGCAACCGCGGGATGGTTATCTCAGGCAAAGACGAGTTTCGAGAGCGCTGGCCCACTATAGAGCCCACCGTATGCTGTTCCAATAAGCTCTACTACCGGATCGTCCGCCTGGCGAACATCCATGAGTCCGACAAGTTCTCCGGCTACCACTGGTGCAGCGCGTGCTAGCCGCAGATGTCCCGAGCACCTCGAGAAAGACAAGAGTGTGTCGAGCGCAGCCGTGGTGGGTGGGAGTTTGTGGAACAGGATGAAGGTTGGAGGCCCTAAGTGGTCTATCTCTGGGCGGAGCCGGTAAGCAGTTATCATGTGTCTGATAAGGCATTAAGGCTATCACTTGAGGACCTGGGGAGAGTGGAGGATTGTGAATGGAAATACTGGAGATGACAACTAAAAGGATCCCCAGGGCATAATCTTCCTTGCATAGATGTAGGCGGAGAATATGTAATGGGAGATAAGTACCCAAGGAAAAGATGGCATTGACAGAGGCTTCTAGTTCGGAGCAGAGCGGGGAATCAGGACGTCACATAGATCGTATTTATTAATATTATGTCTATTTGTTACAACTGCTATGATCTACGTTCCCTTCTAAGCAAAGAGCCAAGTCGAGTCCCAGTAGATTTTAGCAGATTAGTTCTTGTGAAAGTTGCACGGCTTGTATTAAGTTGTAGCACTACGAGAAAATATTACAATTTCTCTATTGCTTATTGAACTACTTAATAAACTTGTCGGAGTTGGTAGTAATTTTCGCTCTATTTGCAACGAGAAAGGCCAATAACGGGGCGGCAGGAATACTCTGTTTATATAACATTCCCAAGGGCGTAAACATAGGCGGTATGAACTATCCGATACTGCCGTTTAAAATTCCTAGTAATGTTCCGTTAATGGTAAGCAGGCGTGAGCAAACCTAAGCCGAAGCTGAGCCGGCCCTGAGTCCAGCCTGAGCAAAGGCGGCGTTGCTCACGTAAGATAATAGGTTTGGGAAGAGTAAACATTCCGGTGGGGAAACGATACAACGTAGTCAACCGTCGCCTCAAAGTCAGTCTTGGCAAATTCAGCGTCATCCTTTCGCACAACACTTTCAAGAGAAGTGGAAGAAATATTGTTGCGACTATCGTATTGGACTTCTTCTCAGCTCTTATCGCTTCATTGAACGGATTGGAAGTACATACCAAAGTGGACATGTTCCAGACATGTTAGGCAACCGAGGTTCGATGCAAGAGGATGATAGCCGTTTTTGCACGGTAGAAGTCGCTCATCTGGATGCTCTGGCTTCTTCCATCCGCTGCCTGTATCGCGAAACGTGGCTTGAAGAAATGTACAGTACCAATTGTACTGCGCGCCGGAACAGAACCCCCTTGCCGACGGTACAGTCCAGGTAGAGCCGGGCATTGCATTCTTTTGGCGGCTGGTATACGACAGCTTGCGTCCTTATCATTTCCTCTTGTGTTTTTCAAGGGTAGACAAAGATCCAATTATCCCCTTCAAAGCCAAACATATCTATCATTTCTCGGCCGCCCCCGCAACCAGCAACCTCTCCACCATAGCCTTATCTCCATGGTACCTCGCCGTCTGAATCGATCCCCCAAGATGACTCGTAACTTTATTAACATCGGCGCCCCTCTCAATCAACAAATCTACCATCGACATATTACTCGAGCTCACCGCCTGCTGCAACGGCGTCAAATACAGCTGCCCATCCCTAAAACAGCCAATATCCACGTCCGCCCCATTTTCGAGCAAGTACTTCACCATGCGCTTACTCTGTAGCCGGACAGCTTCGTATAAAGCCGTGCTGATGCCGGGCTGTAGGGGGTTTGGGGGACCGACCGTGTTGGGATCGGCGCCATGATCGAGCAAGAGCACCAGGATGTCGAAATTGCCTTTTTGCGCTGCGTGCACGAGGGCTTGGTTTGCGCGCGGGTGGGAGGGGGAAAGGACTGCACCCACAGAGAGGAGCGATTTCACCATCTTCGCGTTTGATGATAGAGCAGCGTTCCGGAGCGGTTTTCCACCTCCTGCGTTAGGATCTGCTCCTTCTCTGAGGAGATCTCGTCCGTATAGTGTTAGGCCGTGGCCAAGAGCTAGCTCGAGGGGAGTGATGTCCTGGAAGGAATCGTCGTACTTGAATTGGATGGTTGAGTAGCGGCTGAGTGTGGGGAGGGGGTATTCGTTGGGATGGGAGATTGCGTTCAAGAGAATCCGAGACGAGGTTCCGGTGCGGAACTCGGAGAAGCGGGCATGGTAGGGGAGGTATTTAAAGGCATATTCGAGGAAGGGCCAGCGCTCGTCGGTGAATTCTACTTCGGCTTCGGTGTCTTCGAGCGCTTTGTCGAATTGTTGCATGTATACACCGCAAGACCTTAGGAGTAGTTGATGGCCATCTAGGGTAAATTCCGGTTCTTTGCCATATCTGAGGTCTCGATTCCAGTCCGGGAGGTCTAGAAAAGCTTCTAAAGTCTTGTGCAGGAGTATGACGTTGTACTCCTTAGCACTTTTGCTTGAGTCCTTCGGTGCTACCATAGGGCCGGTTTGTCCATATTCTGCAAGTGCTAGTGCCGGTTCCGTAGAGAGATATTCAGTGGGGAATCGAGATATGATGCCCTCTGTCTCCGGTTCGAACTCGATGATTTCCAATAATCCACCGGAGATAGCATGTATCCTATGGATCAAGCGAGTACGCTCTGCTTCACTCAATGACGCGGTTTGACATACATATTTGCTCTGATCTTCCTCTTCCTCTGTTGGGAACATTCCAACGCTCAAAGCACAAGCCAATTGATCAACTGTCAGTGGTGCGGTGGAACGACATACAATCTGGAGCATCAGCATTAGCTCCAATTTGTACCGCTGGTTCACGTTGCGGAGAATTCGACGGTAAACATTCTCCATGTCCGGAGGCATTTCATCCAGTCGTCTCTCCAAATCCTCAGCCGTATCGCCGTACGAGAAGCCTTCAATCAAGTCCGTGACTGCAAAGGAGACCCATAGAAACACCCCTGCAGCTTTCTTGATAATAGCTTCAGAAAAGCGAGGGAAATAAAGCTCGTTGACATAAGAAGACAATAGTGGACCTAATCGCTGTTGGACGAAACGAGAGATATCTTCGTGATTGCAGTCTTCCATACGCAGACGCTGAGATTGCTCAAGTTCGAGGATGATATTGGCATGCGGTCGGCTGGCAACGCATATTTTGATGGTG
>Ga0182030_10003734_pt1 | contig 32551 bp, 26 predicted proteins | sample 812S3MmetaG_FD_121299 | JGI IMG/M metagenome (GOLD analysis project Ga0182030, IMG submission 121299) | Permafrost microbial communities from Stordalen Mire, Sweden - 812S3M metaG (Illumina Assembly) | ecosystem: Environmental > Terrestrial > Soil > Wetlands > Permafrost | place: Sweden... | reverse complement strand
CCGTCGAAGCAGCAAAACGGCGTCATCAAGCCGCTGGACTCCCGTGCCGTCCCCCTAATTGCCTGGCGCCTGCGCGACGTGGCGGAAACGCGCAGCCGGGTGCTGCTGGAAGACATGCACACCTGCGCCAACTGCCACTCCTTCTCGCGCGATGGGAAGACTCTGGGGATGGATCTCGACGGTCCCGAAAACGACAAGAGCCTCTATACCATCGTGCCCGTGCAACAGCGCACGACCATCCGCAGCGAGGACGTGATCTCGTGGACCAGCTTCCGCGGCGAATTCGGCAGCCAGCTTCGCGAAGGCTTCATGTCCCAGGTCTCGCCCGATGGCCGCCGCGTGGTCACCACCGTCAAGCCGCCCGGCACCAACGGCACGCAGTTCTACTACGTCGCCAATTTCGAGGACTACCGCTTCCTGCAGGTCTTTTATCCCACCCGCGGCATCCTGGTCTGGTATGACCGCGACGCCCGCAAACTGCAACCGCTGCCCGGCGGCGACGAGTCGCGCTACGTGCACACCGACGCCGTCTGGAGTCCCGACGGCAAGTACCTCGTGTTCGCCCGCGCCGAGGCGAAAGACCCCAATCCGGCCGACGGCAAAATGGCCACCTACGCCAACGACCCCGCCGAAGTCCCCATTCAGTACGATCTGTACCGCATCCCTTTTAATGACGGCAAAGGCGGCAAGCCGGAAGCCATCGCCGGGGCATCGCGCAACGGCATGAGCAACAGCTTCCCGAAGATCTCGCCCGACGGCCGATGGATCGTCTTCGTCGAGGCCCGCAACGGGCAGTTGATGCGCCCCGACAGCCAACTCTACATCGTCCCGGCGGCGGGCGGGCAGGCGCGCCGCATGGTCTGCAATACGGCGCTGATGAACTCCTGGCACAGTTTCTCGCCCAACGGCCGCTGGCTGGTGTTTTCCTCCAAGAGCCGCTCTCCCTACACGCAGATGTTCCTCACCCACATCGACGCCGAGGGGAACGACTCGCCTGCCATTCTGATCGAGAACTCCACCGCCAGCAATCGCGCCGTCAACATCCCCGAGTTCGTCAACATCGCTCCCGGCGGCCTGGAACATATCGACGCTCCGGCGGCCGATTTCTACCGCCAGTTCGACGTCGCCGCGGCCCTGGGGAAGAAAGGCGACTACGCCGCCGCCATCGCGGAGTGGATCAAAGCCCTCGCCATGGGCGTCGACGATGCGCGCGCCCACAGCAACTTCGGCGCCAGCCTGGCCGGTGCGGGCAGGATGGAGGAAGCCATTGCGCAGTACCAGCAAGCGCTCGCGCTCAAGCCGAATTACCCCGAAGCGCACGACAATCTAGGGAACGTGCTCGCCCGCGCGGGCCGTCTGGACGAAGCCATCGATCATTACCGGCAGGCGCTGGAGGCTAATCCCGCCTCCGCCGAGGCCCACAACAACCTGGGCACGGCGCTGACGAAACAAGGGCGCCTGCCCGACGCCATCGGGCACCTCGAGAAAGCGCTGGCCATCCGCCCGGATTATGCCGAGGCGCAGAATAATCTCGCCATCGCCCTGGCCGCCGGAGACCGTCTCGACGACGCCGTCGCCCACTACCGGAAAGCCATCGAGATCGATCCCCCGTACACCGATGCCCACAACAATCTCGGCGCCGCGCTGGCGCGGCAGGGCAAGCTCGACGAAGCCACCGCGCAGTTCCGCAAGGCACTCGAATTGAACCCCGCCTACGCCGGGGCGGAGGCCAATCTGGGGCGCGCGTTGCTGGCGCAGAGCAAGTTCGACGAGGCTATTCCACATCTGGAGAAAGCGCTCTCCGCCGGCCCGGAAACCGCGGACCTGCGGAATAGCCTGGGGATTGCCCTGGCCGAGCAGGGCCGGCTCGAAGAAGCGATTCCCCACTTTGAGAAGGCGGTGGTGCTCGATCCCGCTAATCGGGACATGCGCGCCAACCTGGGACGCGCCCTCGACGAAGCCATCCCACGCTACGAAAAAGCGCTGGCGGGGAATCCCGGTTCGGCGGAGTTGCAAAGCCGGCTTGGGGTTGCGCTGGTCAACCGCAACCGGGCCGCCGAGGCCATTCCGCATTTGGAACGGGCGCTAGCCATCTCTCCCGGCCTGGTGGCGGCGCGCGACTATCTGGGCACGGCGCTGATGATGATCGGCCAGAGAGCGCAGGCGCTCGCGCAATGGCGCCAGGCGCTAAGCCAGGCCCCGGACAATCTCCGCCTGCTCAACGAAACCGCCTGGGCGCTGGCCACCTGCGCCGACGCCGCCATTCGCAACGGAAACGAGGCCGTCTCTCTTGCCGGGCACGCCGTGGCGCTCACCTCCGGACGCGACGCCGCGCTGCTCGCCACCCTGGCCGCGGCCTACGCCGAAGCCGGCCGCTTCGACCGGGCGGTGGAATTGGAGCAACGCGCCACCGACCTCGCCACCCGGGAAGGAAACGCGTCTCTGGCCGCCACCCTGCGTGCCCGGCTGACACAGTTACAGGCGAAGACCCCGATTCGACAGCCATAATCCGGTAACATCCGGGAACCAAGCCGGCGGGGACTAGCTTGATTTGACACCCCGTTGACGGAAATGTCGACATGGCTCATTGACACCTGGGTGCAATCTTGTTACCGTCACCGTGGTTAGTTGCGCTATATTCGGGCCCGGTGGGCCCGGAATTCCTGAAAGGGGAAGTATCAAATTGAAACACTTTATTTGCGCCGTGTTAGCGTTGGCATGCTGTTGTGCTGCCATGTTCGGGCAAACCGTCACCAGTTCGCTCGTAGGTTCTGTCGTAGATCCGGCGGACGCGGTTGTCGCCGGCGTACCAGTGACGCTGACCGATACCGGCACCGGCGCGGTTCGTCACGTGATTACGGACAACCAGGGAACCTTCCGGTTCGTCAACCTCGATCCTGGTATCTACAATGTGATGGTCGCCGCACCCGGGTTCAAGAGTCAAACGCAGACCGGCATCGTGGTAACCGCACAGGAAACCCACAACGCCGGAAAGATGGCGCTGCAGATCGGCAGTGCAACCGAGTCGGTCACCGTCTCGGCCGAAGCGGCTCAAGTGCAGTTGAACAGCAGCGAGAAGTCCCAGACGGTCGACTCCAAGGACCTCGAAGATCTCACCCTGAAGGGCCGGGATCTGTTCGGCTACATCAAGCTGGTTCCTGGAGTGATTGATACGGCTGCCAGCCGCGACGTAACCAGCCACGGCGCCATCAGCGGCATGAATATCAACGGAGCCACGTCGGCGCTCAACTTCACGGTCGACGGCGTGACCGATATGGATACCGGGTCGAACACCTCGGTCCAGTTTGAGCCGAACCTCGACGCCATTCAGGAGTTGAAGGTACTGACTTCGAACTATGCCGCCGAATTCGGACGCAACTCGGGCGGAACCATCACGATGGTGACCAAGAACGGAACCCAGGACTTTCACGGCACGGCCGCCTGGAACCATCGGCATGAGGAATTCAACGCCGATACCTGGGTGAATAACCACACCATTAAGAACGGCGCCGCCACTCCGACCGTGCCGTACCGGTACAACATCGAGACTTATAGCATTGGCGGTCCCGTATATATTCCGAAGCATTGGAACGTTGACAAGAAACGGCTCTTCTTCTTCTTGTCCGAGGAATGGGTCGGCCAATTTGTAACCGGCGGCCAGGTAAACCAGTACACACCGACCGCGCTGGAGCGGACGGGCGATTTCTCCAAGAGCTTTAACAACAACGGCAGCCTGATCAGCGTGCTCGATCCGAACAACAACAACGTGGCGTTCCCGGGCAACGTCATCCCGGCGTCGCGCATCAATCCGGTGGGTCAGGCGGTGCTGAACTACTTCCCCCTGCCCAACTTTACGCCGACGTTGGCGGCCCAGTTGAACGTGGTCAACTACTTCGAGCAGGGCAGTGCCACGCACCCGCGGCGCAACGACGTGATTCGCATCGATTACAACCTCACGTCAAAGCTCACCGGCTTCTTCCGCTTTATCAACGATTACGACACCTCGAACATCCTGTACGACGGGGTCCAGTTCAGCTCCGACGTAGGCGGCGTTCTCGGCCAGGCGGGAATTGCACCCATCCAACATCCCAACGGCGGGCACGGCTACGCGACTACCCTTACTTACCTCGTCTCGCCCACCATGGTCAACGAATTCACCTACGCCGCCAACTGGGATCAGTATACCTACACAGTCGCCGATAACTATAAGAGCGAAGACCGCTCGCTGGTGCCCGGTTTGCCCGTGCTGTTCCCGCCGCCAACTCAGGCGCAGGCTGGGACTGGAGATCCTGGATCGCCCCTCAACGGCTACCAGAACCTTCTGCCGAGCTTCAGTTTCGGCACGCCCAGCAACGCCATGTCCTATTCGCGCAACCAGGCGTCGGCGGGAGCGGACTATACCATCAACCCGACGTGGTACTGGCAGGACAACATCAGCAAGGTCGTGGACCATCACTCGTTCAAAGCGGGAATCTTCCTGGAATACAACACCAAGTACCAGCCAGCGGGGAGAAACTACATGGGGTCTTTTAGTTTTGCCTCTTCCACCTCAACCCCGCTGCTCAACACCAATGACGGCTATGCCAACGCCTTGCTCGGCAATGTCAACAGCTATAGCCAGTACAACAACAGCACCACGTTTCACGTGACCTACTGGAACGCGGAGTGGTATGTGCAGGATAACTGGAAAGTGAACCGCCGGCTGACCATCGATGTCGGCGCGCGATTCTATCACCAGACGCCGCAGATCGATCACAACAATACCTTCGTCAACTTCAATCCGGCGGTCTATTCGAAAGCGGCTATGCCGCGGATTTACGTTCCGGCGTGCTCCACCGGCACCGCGACATGCACCTCCAACACCGGTCTGGTGGCGAAGGATCCCGGTACCGGCGCAACCGCCAGTAGCGGCCTCATCGGGGACTTTGTCCCCAACTCGGGCAATCCCTCGTCGGGGCTGCAGGTGCTCGGGCTAAACGGCGTTGGCCTCGCTGCCTACCATCAGGCGCCCCTCGCCGTGGGACCGCGTCTCGGCTTTGCCTACGACGTCTTTGGCGATGGCACCACGGCGATCCGCGGCGGCGGGGGAATGTTCTACAACCGCCTGGACGGAAATCAATATTACGGCCTGTCCGGACAGGCCCCGATAACCTATCAGCAGACGGTTAATAATGTCACCTTCGCACAAATCGCAGCGATAGACGGGGGGCAGCCGCCGAGCTTGAGCAGTTTGAGCATCGCGCCGATTGCTCCCACCGCCTACCCTTCCAATGTTCCCTGGGATAAGGTGATCAACACCAGCGTGGGCATTCAGCACACCTTCGGCAGCAACATCGTGCTCGATCTGGGTTACAACTTGAACTACAGTTGGAACCAGCACCTCACTTACAACGCGAACTACATTCCTATCGGCACGGGCTGGCCGTTCAATCAGGCAAATCTGAACCCGACCACGGCGGGCAACACGGCCGCCGACGTCGGTTCTATTTTTGAGCGGTCCATCTATCCGGGCTACGGCGCGATCACGGAAAATGCGTTTTGGGGGCACGCCACCTACAACGCGTTGACCTTTACCGCGCAGAAGCGCTACTCGCACGGTCTGGTTTTGGGCATGGCCTACACGTTCTCCAAAGCCTTGGGCACCACCAGTTACACCCCGGTGGTTGCCAACAACGAGGAATGGAATTACGGGCGGCTGAGTACCGACCGGCGCAACAACCTCCAGTTCAACTACTCCTACGATTTCCCCAACATCGCTAAGAAATACGGTATCAAAGGACTTGGGCTGATAACCGATCACTGGACTTTCTCCGGCATCTTTTCCATGCAGAGCGGCGCCCCGTTTAATCCAAGTTGCGGCCTCACGTCGGGCGCGGCTGGGGTTTCCGGCGGTTACACCGGTACCCCGGACGTGACTCAGCGCTGCGAAGTAATCGGCAATCCGCTGGCCAACGTTCCCGCGGGTACTTTCTTCAATCCGAATGCGTACGCCATGCCCGCGCTGGCTACCGGCCCGGACAACTCGATTGTCGGACCGCCGGTGCTCGGCAACCAGGGCGGCGGCGCCGGCGCCTTGACCTATCCGCGTGTGACCAACGTCGACATGACGATGACCAAGAGCGTCCCGTTAGGCAGCGAAAAGCGCGTGCTGAAGTTCCAGGTTCAGGCGTACAACGCGCTCAACCACCCGGAATTCAACGCCATGAATACGGGAATTCAGTTCAATCCGTCGACCAACGCCGTGTCCAACGCGACCTCGGTCGGCCTTCCCACCGGCACATTTCCTGCCCGTGTGATGGCGTTCTCAGCCCGGCTCCAGTTCTAACGGATCCTGGCCCCAAGCTGTGCCCGGAAAGGGCCGGTACCCCGTCAACGGGTACCGGCCCTTTTCACGTTCCGGTCCCGCCCGGTGGTCCGCCGGTTTCACAGCCCGAGTCCCTTGGCGGCCGCGTCCTGAAAGGCAATTCGTACGTCGGAATTGTCCGGATTCCCTTTTCCGTCGCGCTGAAACATGATTATCCAAACGAGATTCTTGGCCGGGTCGGCCCAACTCCCGGTGCTGAACGCTCCGCCGTGGCCGAACGAATGGGGCGACAGGACGCTGTTGGCGGACATCTTCGAGGGATCTTCCACCACGCAGAATCCCAGCCCCCACGGCATACCGGGCCGCGCCGTGAGCGCGCCGGTCTGCGGGCGCGTCATTTCCGCAACCGTCGCGGGCTTCAGGATGCGCCGGCCATCGAGAGCGCCCTGGTTGAGCATCATCCGATAAAACCGGGCGACGTCCTCCGCGGTCGAAAAGAGCCCGGCCCCGCCGAGCGGCGGACGCTGCCGGTCGGTCACCGCCGTGCTGTAGAGATACGGGATCGTCGTCTCTTCGAGCTTGGATGTTTGCGCGTTCCAGCGATAGCTGTGCGCCCAGCGGGGTTCTTTCTCCGGCGCAATCCAGAAACTCGTGTCCTTCATTCCCAAGGGTTCGAGCACACGCTTCCGCAAGAACTCGTCAAACGCCATCCCGCTCGCCACCTCAACCACCCGCCCTAGCACGTCGATGCCCGCCGTCGAGTACGCCCAACGGCTTCCCGGCTGGAAGCGCAGCGGCTGCCGCGCCAGTCGCTTGCTGGTTTCGGCCAGCGTGAGGTGGGGCTCGCGATTGGTCATCTCCCCGATGCCGCTGGTGTGCGTCATCACGTCGCGCAGGGTGACCGGACGGGACGGCCTGGCGGTCTGACCGTTTTCGTTCACCATCAGGCCGGCGAACTCCGGCAGATGCCTGGCCAGCGGGTCGTCGAAGCCGAGCTTGCCGTCATCCGCCAGGATGGCGATGCACACCGCCGTGATGGGTTTGCTCATCGAGGCGATCCAGAAGATATCGTCGGTGCGCATCTTCCGACCCTTGGCCATATCCGTCTTGCCCACGGCGCCGAGGTGGATAGTCCGATCCCGGGTGGCGATCAGCGTCACCACGCCCGCGATCTCGCCTTTGTCGACAAACTCCTGCATCTCTGGCGCGATGGCCGCGAAGCGATCCGGCGGCTGGGAGAGCAGCAATCCCGGTGCGGCGACGCTGCCCAGCCACACTGCCAGCGTCGAAACGGCCATGATCTTCTCGTGTAACTTCATGCGAGTGCCTCACTTTGCGGAACGCGATCGATGCCGCGGACCCCCAGTTTACCCAAATCGCCGCCCTGAAGTGAATTAAACTGATACCGAAGAGATTGCCACGGAGACACATCACGATGAGACTGAACCGGCGTCAAGCACTGAAAGCCATGTCCGCGGGCTGGTTCGCGGCGAATGCCCGGCGTGCAATCGCCGCGCCTCAATTTGCTTCGCCACTGGGCAGCAAAGTCGAGCCCATGGCCAAGGGCAAGTTCGAGCCCACCTGGGAATCGCTGGAGCACTACCAGACGCCCGACTGGTATCGCGATGCCAAGTTCGGCATCTGGGCCCACTGGGGTCCGCAATGCCAGCCGGAGTATGGCGACTGGTACGCCCGCAATATGTATATGGAAGGCAGCGCGGACTATAAATTCCACCTGGCACATTACGGCCATCCCTCTAAGTTCGGCTTCAAGGACGTGATCCACCAGTGGAAGGCGGAGAACTGGGACCCCGACAGACTTATCAGTCTCTATAAGCGCGCCGGCGCGCAGTATTTCTGCGCCCTGGCCAACCACCACGATAACTTCGATAACTTCGACAGTAAGTATCAGCCCTGGAACGCCGTCCGCCTCGGTCCCAAAAAGGACCTGATCGGTGGATGGGCCCGCGCCGCGCGCGCGCAAGGGCTGCGCTTCGGCGTCAGCGTTCACGCCTCCCATGCCTGGATGTGGTACGAGGTGGCGCAAGGCGCCGATAAGAGCGGTCCTCTCGCCGGCGTGCCTTACGATGGCAAACTGACTAAGGCCGACGGTAAGGGCCAATGGTGGGACGGGCTCGATCCGCAGGATCTCTACGCCCAGAACCACACTCCCGGCAAACTCACCGACACATCCAAGCTTTGGGACTGGCCGAGCGACGTGGGCGCCAGCATTCCCGACGTGGCCTACTGCGAACGCTTCTACAACCGCACCGCCGAGCTCATCAACAAGTATCATCCCGACCTGGTCTATTACGATGACGACGCGCTGCCGCTCTATCCCATCAGCGATGCGGGCCTGCGGCTGGCCGCCCATCTCTACAACAGCAATATGAAACTCCACGGCGGCAGACTGGAAGCCGTGCTCAATGGAAAAGGGCTCAAAGACCAGCAGCGCAAGGCCATGGTCTGGGATATCGAACGCGGTCAAAGCTCCGCCATCGAACCCCTGCCCTGGCAGACGGACACCTGCATCGGCAACTGGCACTACGACCGGAGAGTTTTCGAGCAGCACAGGTATAAGACCGCCGCGACCGTGGTGCGCACTCTGGCCGACATTGTCAGTAAGAACGGCAACCTGCTGCTGAGCGTCCCCGTGAAGAGCGATGGCACCCTGGATTCCGACGAGATAGCCGTGGTGGAAGGGATCGCCCACTGGATGGAGATCAATCGCGAGTGCATCTTCGGGACTCGTCCGTGGAAGGTCTTCGGCGAGGGCCCGGGCTCGGAAAGCGCGCCCCTTCGCGCGCAGGGGTTCAACGAGGGAAGAGGCAAGCCGGTTACCGCCGACGATGTGCGCTTTACCACCCGTAACGGCGCCATCTACATCATCGAGCTCGGCGTGCCCACCGAGGGATTGCGCGTCAAATCGCTGGGTAAGACCGCCAGGCTGCTCGACCGCCCCATCGACTCCATCGCCCTCGTGGGCAGCGGCGAAAAACTCACATGGACTCAGGGTGACGACGCGCTTTCCATTGCGGCGCCGCACACCGCGCCCTCGCCCGAGGCGCTCGTCTATAAGATGACGCTGAAGAGTTAGCGGGCGCCGCGCTTATAATCGGACTCTATGGACCATACGCAGCCGCTGGCCGGCAAGACCGCCATCGTGACCGGAGCCAGCCGGGGCATCGGCCGCGCCATTGCGGCGCGGCTGGCGCGTGACGGCGCTCGCGTAATGTTGTGTGCGCGGGATCTGGCGGCGCTCAACGAAACCCGTGCCGCCATCGAAGCCGCGGGAGGCGCGGCGGACACGCTGGCGCTCGACCTGCGGCAGCCGGATGCCCCCGCCTGCCTGGCCGCCTTCGCGGCGGAGCGGACCGGGCGCATCGACATCGTGGTCAACAACGCCGGCGCCACCCGCCGCGGCGAGTTCGCCTCGCTCACCGACGACGATTGGAGCGACGGCTTCGCCCTGAAGTTCTTCGCGGCGGTGCGCCTGACGCGCGCGGCGTGGCCTCACCTCAAGCAATCGCGCGGCGCGGTGCTGTTCATCTCGGGAATCGGCGGCCGGACGCCGGGCGCGCAGTTCGCCATCGGCGGGTCGGTCAACGCCGCGCTGCTCTCTCTGACCAAGTCGCTGGCCGATACCGGGTTGCGCGACGGGATACGGGTCAACACCATCAATCCCGGAACCATCCGCACCCAGCGCTTTCAGACGCGGCTGGAGGCGCTGGCGCGGGAAAAGGGCCTTTCGCTGGCCGCCGCCGAGAGAGAGTTCGTTAGTGGCGCGAAAGTGACCCGCATCGGCGAACCCCAGGACGTGGCGGCGCTGGCGGCCTTCGTGCTCGGTCCCGAAGGAAGCTTGCTGCACGGGGCCATCATCGACCTGGACGCCGGCGCCACCAAGACGGTCTGAAGTTTTCGATAATCGCACCCCCAATCGAGATAAGCTGTGGGAGGATCGCGTTTCGCATCACTATTCTCATGAAGGACCCGTTCTAATTCGTGGCCACACGCCCCCGCTTCTATCACAGCCTGTACTTTCGCGTGATCGCCGGCATCGTCGCCGGCATCGCGCTCGGTTGTTTCTTTCCCTCCACCGGCGAGACGATGAAGCCGCTCGGCGACGGCTTCATCAAACTTATCCGCATGATGATCGCGCCGGTCATCTTCCTCACCGTGGTGACCGGTATCGCGCGCATCGGCGATATGCGCAAACTGGGCCGCGTCGGGCTCAAGGCGCTGCTCTACTTTGAGGTGGTGACCACCGCCGCGCTCCTGGTGGGGTTCGTGGTGGTCAAAGTGGTGCAACCCGGCGCCGGCATCAACGCCACTGCCGCCACGCTCGACGCCACGGCCGTGCAACAGTACGCCACCACCGGGAAGCAGTTGAAAGCCGTGGATTTCCTGCTGCACATCATTCCCGACACCCTGGTGGGCGCATTCGCCAACGGCGAAATCCTGCAGGTCCTGCTGATCGCCATTCTTTTCGGCGTGGCCCTGGCCGGTTACCATCTGCGCCAGCCCATTGTGGCCGCCGCCGACTCGCTGACGCATCTCACGTTCGAAGTCATCGCCCTGATCATGAAAGCCGCGCCTTTCGGAGCGTTCGGCGCCATGGCCTTCACCATCGGAAAGTACGGTCTGCGGACCCTCCTGCCGCTGGCCAAACTGCTCCTCTGCGTGTACCTGACCAGCGGGCTCTTCGTCTTCCTGGTGCTCGGACTGATTGCCCGCTTGCACGGCTTCAGCCTCTGGAAATACCTCAAGTACATCAAAGAAGAGCTGCTCATCGTGCTCGGCACTTCCTCTTCGGAAGTGGCCTTGCCGCGCATCATCGTCAAGTTGGAGCGGTTGGGTTGCGCCAAATCCGTGGTGGGCCTGGTGGTCCCCTCGGGCTACTCCTTCAACCTGGATGGCACGGCGATCTATCTCACCATCGCCGCCCTTTTCGTGGCCCAGGCCACCAACACGCACCTCACCGGGAGCCAGGAGTTCACCATGTTGATGGTGCTCATGCTTACCAGCAAGGGAGCGGCCGCGGTCACCGGCGGCGGCTTCATCACGCTCGCCGCCACGCTTTCCTCGCTGGGAACGGTGCCGGTGGCCGGCATCACTTTGCTGCTCGGCGTGGACCGCTTCATGAGCGAGATGCGCGCCCTCACCAACCTGGTGGGCAACGGCGTCGCCACCATTGTGGTGGCCATTTGGGAAGGCGAATTCGACCGGCAGCTGGCCAACCGCGTGCTCAACGGCGAGGTGGACGTCGAAGGGTCGGACCCGCTGCTGAGTGAAGACTAGCACTTCGCCCCCGTAGAGCCGCCTTTCCCCGCAGCCACCCCGGCATTCGTGTCCAGGTCTCTTCCCCCAAGAAGGAAATGCTACGATTTTGAGCATGACTCGCACGATTCTGGCAATCTCCCTATTGGCGTCCGCGGCGTTGCTCCCCGCCCAAGGCCTGCCTCCGATCATCGATCGCGAACTGCTGTTCGGCAATCCGGAGATTGCCGGCGCGCAGATCTCGCCGGATGGGAAATATCTCGCCTTTGTGAAGCCGTGGAACGGCACGCTCAACGTCTGGGTCAAGAAGACCGTGGAGCCGTTCGATGCGGCGCGGTTGTTGACTACGGAAGCCAAGCGTCCCGTCGCCGGGTACGTGTGGACGCGCGACGGCAAGTACGTCACCTATGTGAAAGACAACGACGGGGACGAGAACTACAACTTATACGCCGTGGACCCCGCGGCCGCGCCGGCGGCGGGCGCGCAGGCTCCGCCCTCGCGCGACCTGACCGGGCTGAAGGGCGTGCGCGTGCTCCAGTACAGCGCGCCGAAGAGCGATCCGGACACGCTGTATATCGGCATCAACGATCGCGACAAGGCCTGGCACGACCTGTACAAGCTGAAAATCTCCACCGGCGAAAAAACGCTGCTGCGGAAAAACACGGAGAAGATCGCGGGTTGGCTTTTCGATCTGAAGGGGCAGTTGCGCATGGCTGCGCGCACGGCGGACAACGGCGACACCGAAATCCTGCGCACCGACCCCAACGGGTTCACCAAGATTTACTCCTGCAACGTCAATGAGACCTGCGGGCCGCATCGCTTCCACAAAGACGGCAAGCGGGTCTACTTCGAAACCAACAAGGGCGACGCCATGGATCTGACGGCGCTGGTGCTGCTCGATCCCGAAACCGGTAAAACCGAGCTGGTGGAATCCGACCCGTTGAAGCGGGCCGATCTCGGCGCCGTGGCGTTCTCGGAAGTGACCGACGATCTGGCGCTGACGGCCTTCACCGATGAGCGCACGCGCCGCTATTTCCACGACAAGACCCTGGAAAGCGACTATAAATGGCTGCAAGGCAAGCTGCCGGGGAAGGAGATCGGGTTTACGTCGCGCACGGCGGACGAGCGTCTCTGGGTGGTGAACGCCCGCGCCGACACCGAGCCTTCGGAAGTGTACCTGTACGACCGCCGGGCGAAGACGCTGGTGCTGCAATACCGGCTGTTCGAAAAGTTGCCGCGCGCATCGCTGGCCGCCATGCAGGTGGTGAAGTACAAGTCGTCGGACGGGCTGGAGATTCCGGCATACCTCACGCTGCCCAAGGGCGTGCCGTCCAAAGGGCTGCCGATGCTGCTCATCCCGCACGGCGGTCCGTGGGCGCGCGATAACTGGGGCTACAATCCCATGGCGCAGTTCTTCGCCAACCGCGGCTACGCCGTGCTGATGCCCAACTTCCGCGGGTCCACGGGGTACGGCAAGAAGTTTCTCAACGCCGGCAACGGCGAGTGGGGACGCAAGATGCAGGACGATCTCACCTGGGGCGTTAAGTACCTGGTGGCGGAGGGCATCGCGGACCCTAAGCGCGTGGGCATCCTGGGCGGGTCTTACGGCGGCTACGCCACGCTCGCGGGGGTGGCATTCACGCCAGATCTGTATCGCGCTGCGGTGGACATCGTGGGGCCGTCGAACCTGCTGACCCTGCTGGATGCCATTCCGCCGTACTGGGAGGCGGCGCGGAAACAGATGTACGCGCGCATGGCGGATCCGGGGACGGAGGCCGGCAAGGCGTGGATGAAGGAGCGCTCGCCATTGAATTCCGCCGGCAAGATCAAGACGGCGCTGATGGTGGTGCAGGGCGGCAACGACCCGCGTGTGAACCGCGCCGAGGCGGAGCAGATTGTGATCGCCCTGCGCGACCGCAATTTTCCGGTGGAGTACCTGATGGCGCCCGACGAGGGCCACGGCTTTGCGCGGCCGGTCAACAACATGGCCATGTTCATGGCGGCGGAGCGATTCCTGGCGAAGTATCTGGACGGCCGCTACCAGGCAGGCGGGACGCCGGAAGTGGTGAAGCGCCTGGCGGAGATCACCGTGGATCCCAAGTCGGTGACGCTTTCGCGGAAACTGGAAGCGGCGGCGGTGGGCGTGCCCAAACCGGCGGTGGACCTGCGGCCGGGGACGTCCAAATACCAGGCCAGGATCGCTATGGGCGGGCAGGAGATTGCGCTGGGCATTTCGCTGGCGGTGAAGGAGGAAGGCGGCGGCTGGAACGTGTCGCAGACCATGGAGACGCCGCAGGGCGCCGCGGTGCAGACGGTGTGGCTGGAGAAAGGCACGCTGATTGTGCGCAAGATGAGCATCACGCAAGGACCGGTGGCGGTCAACGTGGATTTTGCCGGCGGCAAGGCGTCGGGGAAGATGAGTATGGGCGGCCAGGATCGGCCGATCGCAGCGGACCTCGGCGGCGAGTTGTTCGCCGACTCGGCAAGCCTATGGAGCGCCGTCGGGTGCCTGCCCCTGGCGGAAGGGTACAGCACCACTTTCCGCAACTTCAACATCCAGACACAGAAGGTGAAGCTGATGGAGGCGAAGGTGGCCGGGGCGGAGACGGTGACGGTGCAAGCCGGGAAATTCGAAACCTGGAAGGTGGAGATCACTTCGGCGGACGGCGGCACCGACCATACCACGCTCTGGGTGGCGAAGGACACGCGGACGGTGGTGAAGACGTCGGCGGTGATGGCTGCGGCGGGCGGCGCCACCATGACGGCGGAGTTGCTGCCGTAGACCGCGGCGCCACTGCATCTTCTTCGCCCGCATCGGCATCCACCCGGACAAAGGTGTCCACATGCCGAATGCAACCCCATCTACCGTAAAGATTGTACGCTTCCATCGGGGCGGCGGCCACATCTCGCCTCCGGTGACTTTCAGCGTGGTTACCGTCTAGAGTGGTGCGGGCGCGGCAACCAAACCCCCGCGAGATTCATCTATCTACCTATGGAATTAAGACAGCTCGGAAGAGCGGGCCTGCAAGTCCCCGTTCTTTCCTACGGCACCGGGACCTTCGGAGGCCGTGGCGATTTGTTTAGCGCTTGGGGCGCCACCGAAGTGGAGGAGGCGCGCCGCCTGGTGGATATCTGCCTGGAGGCGGGTGTCAATATGTTCGATACCGCGGACGCCTACTCCGGAGGCCGCGCCGAAGAGGTTCTCGGCGAGGCGGTCAAAGGCCGCCGCGAACAGGTGATCATCGCTACCAAGGCGTTTTTTCGTACGGGCACCCACCCAAACCAGGGCGGCAGTTCGCGGTATCACCTGGTGGCGGCTTGCGAGGCCAGCCTGAAACGGCTCGGCACGGACTATATCGATCTCTATCAGATGCACGGGTTCGATGCCCTGTCGCCGGTCGAGGAGACGCTGCGCGCGCTGGACGATCTCGTCGCCGCCGGAAAGGTGCGCTACATCGGCGCGTCGAACTTTTCCGGCTGGCATTTGATGAAGTCGCTGGCGGCCAGCGATCGCTCCGGCAGGTCCCGGTATGTCTCCCACCAGGTGTATTACTCGCTGCTTGGGCGCGAGTACGAATGGGAACTGATGCCGCTGGGCTTCGACCAGGGTGTGGGCGCACTCATTTGGAGCCCGCTCGGTTGGGGCCGGCTGACCGGTAAAATCCGCCGCGGCCAGCCGATTCCCGAAGGCAGCCGTCTGCCCGCAAGCGCTCAATACGGCCCGCCGGTGAACGACGAGATACTGTACGGAGTGGTGGATGTTCTCGATGCGCTCTCCGGGGAGATTGGCAAAACCGTACCGCAAATCGCGCTGAATTGGCTGTTGGGCCGGCCCACCGTTTCGTCCGTAATCATGGGCGCTCGAAACGAACGGCAGCTCCGCGAAAACCTGGGCGCCGCCGGCTGGAGCCTCACACCGGAACAGGTCGCGCGGCTGGATTCCGCCAGCCACGTCACCCCCGCGTACCCGTATTGGCACCAGCGTCAGACGGCATCCGATCGGAACCCGCCGCTCATCGCGGGGTGACCAACGAATCGCCCGGGCGGAGCCAGGATGGCGGCGGACTGGATGCCGTAGGTGGCCGGCAGGAAGCGGCCGGGTTCACCGCGGCTTCTCGATCAGGTGCTGCTCGGCGACGCGGCGAAGAAATGTCAGGACCTGGCGCGCATCGTACTGGCGGGCGGGTTCCAGCTCACCCTGGTTGGTGATTCCGACCGGCTTGCCATCGGGAGCGAAAAACGCCGCCGCGGGCACGCCCTTCTTGAGGCTCACACCCAGATCCTTGGCGATTGCCAGGTTGGCGTTCATTTCCCCGATGTTCACGTTCACGATCTCGAAGTGCTCCGCCACGTATTCGCGTACCGGCGACTCGTGGAGCCTGTCGTGAAGTGCTCTGCAATCGGCACACCAGTTGCCGCCAAAAACGACCATCAGCAGCTTGGCGGAGCGCTTGGCACGCTCCCGGGCGCGCTGAAGGTCAGCCGTGGCGCTCGCCGGTGGAGGATACGGGTCCGCGGCGGCCAGCGCAAACGCCAGCACCTGGGTTGCAGCAGTTATGAATACCAATCGGCGCGATAGCAACATGCGACGATTGTACATCTCCGGCAGGACGGCGCGCCTAATCGTCTTCCGTCGACTGCCCCACCTTCAGCACGCTGAGGAAAGCTTCCTGCGAAATCTCCACCCTGCCCACGCGCTTCATGCGCTTCTTGCCTTCCTTCTGCTTCTCCAGCAGCTTGCGCTTGCGGCTGATGTCGCCGCCGTAGCACTTGGCAATCACGTTCTTGCGCAACGGCGAAATGGTCTCGCGCGCCACAATCTTGTTGCCGATGGCGGCTTGCAGCGCCACTTCGAACATCTGCCGGGGAATCAGCTTGCGCAGGCGGTGGATCAGGTCCTTGCCGCGCTCGAAGGCGAATTCCTTGTGTACGATGATGCACAGCGCGTCCACCGGCTCGCCGGCCACCAGCACATCCAGCTTCACCATCGGCGACACGCGGTAGCCGGAGAGGTGGTAGTCCAGCGACGCGTAGCCCCGGGAGACGGTTTTCAGCCGGTCGTAAAAATCCAGCACGATTTCGTTGAGCGGCAGTTCGTACACGATCATCACGCGGCCGCCGCCCAGGTGCTCGAACTTCTTCTGCGTGCCGCGCTTCTCTTCCAGCAGTTTCAGAATGCCGCCGATGTACTCCTCCTGCGCGAGCACGCTGGCGTCGATGATGGGCTCTTCGATCTGCTTGATCGCGCTCGGGTCGGGGAACTTGGTGGGGTTATCCACCTCGATCACCTCGCCGGAGTTGGCGGTGATGCGGTAGCGCACGCCGGGCGCGGTGGTGATCAGGTCGATATTGAACTCGCGCTCCAGCCGCTCCTGCACGATCTCCAGGTGCAGCAGGCCGAGGAATCCGCAGCGGAAGCCGAAGCCGAGCGCCACGGAGTTCTCCGGCTCGAAATTGAAGGCGCTATCGTTGAGGCGCAGTTTTTCCAGGGCGTCGCGCAACAGGCCGTGCTCGTGCGATTCCACCGGGTAGAGCCCGGCGAACACCATGGGCTTGATTTCCTCGAAGCCCGGCAGCGGTTCGGCGGCGGGGTTTTCCTGATCGGTGATGGTGTCGCCGATCTTGGCGTCGCTCACCGTCTTGATGTTGGCATACAGGTAGCCCACCTCGCCCGCCTGCAGTTCGTCGCACGGCGTGGCCTTGGGCGCCTGGTAGCCGAGCCCTTCCACTTCGAAGACCTGCCCGTTGGCCATGAGGCGGATCTTTTGGCCCAGGCGGATGCGCCCGTCCAGGATGCGCATCAGGATGATGACGCCGCGGTAGCTGTCGAACCAGGAATCGAAGATCAGCGCCCGCAGCGGCAGGTCGGGCGACCCCTTGGGATGCGGCACCAGGTGGACGATGGCTTCCAGAATCTCGTGGATGCCGACGCCCTGCTTGGCGCTACACAATACGGCGCCAGAGGCGTCCAGCCCGATGATGGTTTCGATCTGCTCGCGGATGCGTTCCGGTTCAGCGGCGGGAAGATCGATCTTGTTGATCACCGGGATGATTTCCAGGTTGTGGTGCAGCGCCAGATAAGTGTTGGCCAGCGTCTGCGCTTCCACGCCCTGGGAGGCGTCCACCACCAGCAGCGCGCCTTCGCAGGCTTGCAGGCTGCGCGAAACTTCGTAGGAGAAATCCACGTGGCCCGGCGTGTCGATCAGGTTGAGCTGGTACATCACGCCGTCGTCGGCGCGGTAGTTGAGGCGGACGGCGTGCGCTTTGATGGTGATGCCGCGCTCGCGTTCCAGGTCCATGGAATCGAGCACCTGCTCCATCATTTCGCGCTGCGAGAGGGCGCCGGTCACTTCCAGCAAGCGGTCCGCCAGGGTGCTCTTGCCGTGGTCGATGTGCGCAATGATAGAGAAATTCCGAATGAATTCGCGATCCATGTGGTAGGGGGTGGCCTGAATTTCAATTATCCCACAAGGGCGGGATCGTACACAGAAGGTGTAGTCTCGGATCGCGCGCCTTTCAGCCAAGCGGAGCAATACCTCGGAAACTCGGTGCTACACTGATTCTGAATGCCTTACAGCCAGATACTCTTCCAGGTGGAAGACGGCGGCATTGCGCTCGTCACGGTCAACCGGCCGGAGAAGCTCAACGCCCTCTCCGGTGCGCTGATCGCGGAGCTGGGCGACGCCTTCGGCCGGGTGGCGGAGGATGCTCGGGTCCGCGCCGTCGTCCTCACCGGCGCGGGCGAGAAGGCGTTCGTGGCGGGCGCGGATATCGGTGAAGTGGCGGCGCTTTCGCCTTACGACGCGCGCGCCTTCGCGCTGCGCGGCCAAGCCGTCTTCCGTCAACTGGAGACTTGCGGCAAGCCCTCGGTGGCCGCCGTGAACGGGTTTGCCCTGGGCGGCGGGCTGGAGCTGGCGATGGCCTGCACGGTTCGCTTCGCCAGTGAAAACGCCAAACTGGGGCAGCCGGAAGTGAAGCTCGGCATCGTTCCCGGATACGGCGGCACGCAGCGCTTGCCGCGCCTGGTGGGGCGCGGGCGCGCTTTGGAACTGCTGCTGGCGGGCGACCCCATTCCGGCGGCGGAGGCCTACCGCATCGGGCTGGTGAATGCCGTCATCCCGCGGGCGGAGCTGCTGGATTACTGCCGCGCCTGGCTGGGCAAGGTGCTGGCCAATGGTCCGCTGGCGCTCGGGCTGGTGCTGGATGCGGTGGATACGGGACTGGAGTGCGGGCTCGCCGAAGGGCTGCGGTTCGAGGCCGCGGCATTCGGCATCGCCGCCGCCACCGAAGACGCCAGGGAAGGTACGCGCGCGTTTCTGGAGAAGCGGCGCGCGGCGTTTACAGGAAAGTGAGCTATGTCGAAAGTATTTGAAGGCCATTTATCGGCGGCGGGGCTGCGCTTTGCGATTGTCGTCAGCCGCTTCAACAGTTTCATCACCGAGCGCTTGCTGGGCGGCGCCATGGATGCGCTCACCCGCGCCGGCGCCGGCCCCGAAGCGATCGATGTGATCAAGGTCCCCGGCTCCTGGGAAGTCCCCATCATCGCCGGCGAAGTGGCGCGCCAGCACCGCTACGACGCGGTCATCTGTCTGAGCGCCGTGATCCGCGGCGAGACGCCCCACTTCGATTACGTGGCGGCGGAAGCAGCCAAAGGGATTGCCCATGTCGCGGCGGAAACCGGGGTCCCGGTGGCGTTCGGGGTGCTGACCACCAACACGCTGGAGCAGGCCATCGACCGCGCCGGCGCCAAGGGCGGCAACAAGGGTTTCGACGCGGCCATGACCGCCATCGAAATGGCCAACCTCCTGCGCACCCTGCGGCAGGCCACGTAGATGGCCTCCCGCCGTCGAGCCCGGCAGCGCGCGCTGCAGATCCTGTTCATCTGGGATGCCCGTAAGCAGCCCGTGGAAGACGCCATCGACGCCTATTACGACGCCCTCTACTCCGAGGAAGAGCTGGAACGCGACCCGTTCGTCATGGACCTGGTTCGCGGCACCGTGCAACATCTCGCCGAGATCGACGGCCGCATCACCCGCCACGCCGAGCACTGGCGCATGGAGCGCATGCCGGCGGTGGACCGCAATATCCTCCGTCTGGCGGTGTACGAAATGACGTGGGGCGGCACACCGGCGCCGGTCACCATCGACGAGGCGCTGGAGCTGGCGCGCAAGTTCTCCGGCGAGGAATCGGTGCAGTTCGTCAACGGCGTTCTCGATGCCGTGCGCCGCGAAATGGCGTAGCCAAAAGCCCCCTCGGCGCGTCTACAGGAACAGGTACGTTATACTTCGATTAAGAGGATTCCGCATGGCCCGTAGAAGGCGCTCCCTGTTTGTTCTGCCGGTAGTCGTGTTTGCCTGCTCCATTGCGGGCGGCATTTATGGGCCGAAGCTGGAAATGGTTTCCGCCGCCGCGCCCTCCGAGGATCTCGACGACGACGTACGCAATTTCAGCAAGGCGCTTTCCCTGGTGGAAGCCAACTTTGCCGACCCCGTCAGCGCCGATAAGACCGTCTACAAAGGCGCCATTCCGGGCATGCTGCGCACCCTCGACCCGCACTCCAGCTTCTTCGATGCGCGCGAATACCAGTTGATGCGCGAAGAGCAGAAGGGGCACTACTACGGCGTCGGCATGCAGGTGGGTCCGCAGGCCAACGGCAAGACGGCGGTCAAGGTGCCGTTCCCCGGTTCCCCGGCGTACAAGGTGGGCATCCGGCCGGGCGACGTCCTGGTCACGGTGAACGACAAATCCACCGAGGGCCTGAATACCACCGAAATCGCCGACATGCTCAAGGGGCCGCGCGGCACGCCGGTGAAAATCGTGATTTCCCGCGAGGGCACGCCGGACTACATGACCTTCACCGTCATCCGCGACGAAATCAGCCGCAAGAGCGTGCAGGATGCCTTCTGGATCAAGCCGGGTTACGCCTATCTCAAGATCCTCAGTTTCGGCGAATTCACCGCTAAGGAGATGGATGACAACCTGAAGCGGCTGGGTGAGAACAACATCAAGGGGCTGGTGCTCGATTTGCGCGAGAACCCCGGCGGCCTGCTCAACCAGGGTGTCGCCGTGGCCGACCATTTCCTGCCCAAAAACGCCCTGATCGTGTCCCATCGCGGGCGTTCCGCTCCCGAAAAGGCCTTCGTCGCGGAGCATGGCAACCACGGACGCGAATATCCCATGGTGGTGCTGGTCAATCGCTATTCGGCGTCGGCCGCGGAGATTGTCTCGGGCGCATTGCAGGATCACGACCGCGCCCTGATCCTCGGTGAGACCACCTTCGGCAAGGGCCTGGTGCAGACGGTTTACCCGCTGAGCGACAATACCGGCCTGGCCTTGACCTGGGCGCATTTCTACACCCCCAGCGGACGCTTGATCCAGCGCGACTACGCCGGAAAAAGCTTCTACGATTACTACTTCCACCGCGACGAGAATGCGCGTAATCCGGTGGATGTGAAGATGACCGAGGGCGGGCGCACGGTCTACGGCGGCGGCGGCATCACCCCGGACGAGAAATACGAGACGGCCAAGCTGGACCGCTTGCAGGTGGAGCTGTTCCGCAACGGCCTGTTCAACTTTACGCGGTCTTACTTCGGCACCCACTCGGCCAGCCTGCCCAAGGGTTGGATGCCCGACGACCAGATGCTGAGCGAGCTGAAGAGTTACCTGCGGGACCACGGCACGGTGTTCACGGATGCCGAGTTCACCAAGCACCACGACTGGATCAGGCGCTATCTGGCCAAGGAAATGTACACCACGGCGTTCAACGTGGATGAGAGCGACGCCATGTTCTCGCGCACGGACCCCGAAGTGGAAAAGGCCGTCGACACGATGCCCAAGGCTTCGGCGCTATTGGAAAGCGCCCGCAAGATCATCGTGCAGCGCATGAATGGCCAGCGTTAAATCGTCACAAATTGTGGGGCAGCCAATCCTGGCTGCAAGCCGCCTTTCAGGCGGCTCTTTCGGGCGGTGCGCGTCTTTGCACCCGGCCAACGCCGGCACGTGCCACTAGTCCCGACTAGAGCGCCGCGGCCTATCCGCTGCCCTCAACCGACCGGCCCGGCTCATCGGAGGTAGGATCTTACGGGGTAACCTGGCGAAGTTGGCGGGGTGCAGCAGGCTCGCCACTGAAATGTCCTCGTGTATCGCTTCCCAATGAATTCCGATGCCGCCGCCAATTAATTCCCAGTCGGACCGTTGCCGCGGCGACGCATCGGCAAGCCGCGGGAACCACACAAGAGGCACATAGCGCCTATGCGCGGACCCGGAGTGTGCCCCGCCCGCCCGCCGACCGCTTCCTATTTGCACGTCGCGCCGGGTGATAACGTAGAAAGCCTATGAGGCGTTATTTCCTGTCGTTCGCGTTGTTCCTGGGCGCGGGGTTCGCGCAGACACCCGCCATGCCAAAGGCCGACCTGCTGTGGCCGGGCGGCGCGCCGGGCGCGCTGGGCACCGAGGAGATCGACAAGCCGTCGCTGGCGTCCTACCTGGTGCCGGCGGGGCGCGGCACCGGCACCGCCGTGATCGTCTGCCCCGGCGGCGGGTACAGCGGCCTTTCCATGGATAAGGAAGGCGACCAGATTGCCCGCTGGCTGAATTCGCTCGGCGTATCGGCCTTCGTGCTCAAGTACCGCCTGGGGCCGAAATATCACCACCCCGTGGAACTCGGCGACGCGCAGCGGGCCATCCGCACGGTGCGCTCCAAGGCGTCCGAGTACCGCCTCCTGCCCGACCGCATCGGCATCATGGGCTTCTCGGCCGGCGGCCATCTGGCCTCCACCGCCGGGACGCACTTCGACGCCGGGGACGCCGCCGCCGGTGACCCCATCGACCGCTTGAGCAGCCGACCCGACTTTCTGGTGCTGTGCTATCCGGTGATCTCCTTCGGCGAGTTCGCGCACCAGGGCTCGAAGCGCAACCTGCTGGGCGAGAATCCCGATCCCAAACTGGTGGCCGGCCTGTCCAACGAAACCCAGGTGACGGCGCAGACTCCGCCCACCTTCCTGTTCCACACCAATGCCGATAACGGGGTCCCGGTGGAGAACAGCGTGCTGTTCTACATGGCGCTGCGCAAGGCCGGCGTGCCAGCGGAGCTGCACATCTACGAACGGGGTCCGCATGGCGTGGGCCTGGCCCAGACCGACGAAGCGCTCTCCAGTTGGCCGGCCCGCCTGGCCGACTGGCTGCGCGTGCACGGCTTGCTCAACGCGGCGGCCAGGTAGGCGCCTGCGCGGCGCTTCTGGAAGTGATCGGCCGGCGCGGAAACTCCTATTCCGGCTGGCGTAGCGCGTCGCGCCACCGGTACAAGTCCGTCAGCAGCTCGTCAACCAGGTTGGCGTGCACGCGGCGCAGATTGCGCGTCTCGCCCGGGTCGTCATCGAGATTCGAGAGCCAGACGGAGTCCTCCCCTTCGAGCGGCTTGTCGCCGTTGGCGCGCCGGTCGTAAAGGCGGCCATTCACCACCAGTTTCCAGGGACCGCGCCGCGTGGCGAGTTGGCCGCCCTGCGACCAGTAGAGAGATTTGTGCGGCGAAGGCGCGCCGTCCACGAGGGTGTCGAGAATGTCGGACCCATCCACGCGCGGCGGCACGGCGGCGCCCGTCGCCCGGCAAATGGTCGGCAGGATGTCCATGGACATCGCCCACTGGTCCGTCCACGCGCCCCGCCGGATGCGGGCCGGCCAGGAAACAAAACCCGGCACGTGCATCCCGCCATCGAAGACGCTGAACTTGAATCCTTTGAAGACGCCATTGTCGCCGGCGGTGGCGAAATTCCCATCCAGGCCCGCGCGCTTTTCCACCGTCGCTCCGTTATCTCCGAGGAAAAACATCAGCGTGTTCTCCGCCACGCCCGCCGTCTCCAGCGCGCGCTCGATCCGGCCCATTCCATCGTCTACGGCCGCGATCATGGCGGCGTAGGTCTGGCGCTCCTTGGCAAGGCCCGGAAACCGCGCCTTGTACTTTTCCGGAGCATGCATCGGGTAGTGCGGCGCGTTGAACGCGATGTACCCGAAGAAGGGGTTGCCTCGGTTGCGCGAGATATAATCGACCGCCTCGTCTGCGATGCGATCCGTCAGATATTGGCCGTCCTCGAAGATCTCCGTACGATTGCGCCAAAGGTCGTGATAGTTATCGCCCCAATAATAGCGGTGAGAGTAGTAGTCGACGCAGCCGCTGTGGAAGCCGTAGAAGGAGTCGAAGCCGTGCCCGGTGGGCGCGGTCTCGTTGGTGTTGCCTAAATGCCACTTGCCAAAGCAGGCAGTCCGGTAGGCAGCGCTCTTGACCGCGGAAGCGATGGTCGGGATACCGTGCGCCAGCGGGAGTCCGTTATCGGCAACGCCCGCCGAGGCGGGAAAGCGGCCGGTGAGGATGGCCGATCGCGCCGGCGCGCAGACCGGCGCGTTGGAATACCAATTGCGAAACTTGAGACCGCGTTGCGCGATGGCGTCGATGTGGGGAGTTTTCAAATCGGCGGCGCCCAGGTAGCCGAGATCGTGGCAGCCGAGATCGTCGAGCACCACCACCAGGACGTTCGGCCGGTCCGGGGTGGCCGCGGCGCTCACCAGCGGCGAGAGAAGGCTGCCGGCGATAAAGTTACGGCGTGTCGTGTTCATGGCAGCTCCCGCGCCGCATTCCGTAAGTGGTTGATGAGATGGAGCGGGAGACCGGGATCGAACCGGCGACCAACAGCTTGGAAGGCTGAGACTCTACCACTGAGTTACTCCCGCTTGGTCCTTCCCATTCTACCAAGGCTTGCCGCCGCGCGCGCAATGCCCTTACAGTATGGATTGCACGAAATGAGCATCGCCGCCAGCGTTCTGGATGCCTTGCGCGCGGAATCCGCGCTGCACGGCGGGGCGCGCATCACGCGCGCCGGGTTGCGCATCGGCGAACTCTCCGGCGTGGCGGTCGATAGCCTGCGCTTCTGCCTGGAAATGCTGGTGGCCGATACCGATCTGGCCGCGCTGGCCTTCGAAATCGAATGCGCTCCGTGGACGCGCCGGTGCCGCGCCTGCAACACGGTTTTCCGCGTGAGCGACGCCCGGCCGGAGTGCGCGGCCTGCGGCAGCGGCGACACCGAGCAGGCAGGAGGCGATCAAATGGAGTTGTCCTTTCTGGAATTGGAGGAACCCTGATGCGCGTGCCGCTGGAACGCAAGGTTTTGAACGAAAACGACCGGATCGCCGCCACGCTCCGCGAGCGCTTTCGGCGCAACGGCACCTTCTGCCTCAACCTGATCAGCTCGCCGGGGTCCGGTAAGACATCGCTATTGGAGCGCACCCTGGGCGGTTACGACGCCGCGCGCCGCGTGGCCGTGCTCACCGGCGACATCCAGACCGACAACGACGCGCGCCGTCTGGCCCGCTTCGGTTTCCCCGTGCGGCAGATCACCACCGGGGGCGCCTGCCACCTGGATGCCGCCATGGTGGAGCGCCACTTGGCCGGTTGGGCCGACGACGACCTGCAGATCCTTTTCCTGGAAAACGTCGGCAACCTGGTTTGCCCCACCAGCTACGATCTGGGCGAGGAAGCCCGCGCCGTGGTGCTCAGCGTCACCGAAGGCGAGGACAAGCCCCTCAAGTATCCGGCCACCTTCCACCACGCCGACCTGATGGTGCTCAACAAAATCGATCTGTTGCCTTACGTACCGTTTTCCATGGAACTGGTGAGGAAAAATGCGCGGCGCGTGCAGCCGGAGATCGAAATTCTGGAGGTTTCCTGCACCACGGGCGCCGGACTCGCGCAGTGGAACGATTGGATCCAACGCCATTTATGACCGATTATCCCCTGATCAACGGCCTGATTTTCTGCGGCCTCGGCATCGTCGTTTTCATCATCGCCTTCTCCCTGGTGGTCAAACTGGCGCCCCTGGACCTTTGGAAACAGATCGGCGAGGAGCGCAATATCGCCGCCGCCATCCTGGCTGGAGCGGTGGCGCTGGGGATCTGCTGGATCATTGCCGCCACCCTGCACTGATTTCGGTAACCCTCGCCGGGGCGCGCGCGTTTACACTGTATATAGATATGAAGATTCGGGGTTGTTCACTCGTAGTGTGCCTGGGCCTGCTCTCTCTCTCCGCGGCCCACGGCCAGCAGTACACCATCAACACCATCGCCGGCACCGCCGGCACGGCCGGGTTCGTCGGCGATGGTGGCGCCCCGTCGGCGGCGGAGTTCAGCTCTCCCAGCGCCGTGGCCCTGGATTCCAGCGGCAACCTCTATATCGCCGACACGGTCAATCACTGTATCCGGAAGATTTCGGGCAACACCATCACTACCATCGCCGGTACGGGCGGCACGGCCGGTTATTCCGGCGATGGGGCGGCTGCCACAGCCGCTTATTTAAGCGCTCCGAGCGCTCTGGCGTTCGATTCCTCCGGCAACCTCTACATTGCCGATACCGGGAATAACGTGATCCGCAAAATCACCGGCACCATTATCTCTACTATCGCCGGCATCCAGGGGCAGGGTGGCGCTTACGGCGGCGATCTGGGACCGGCCACATCGGCGAATCTCAACCAGCCGACCTATATCGCTTTCGATCCGGGGGGCAACTACTATATCGCGGACAACGGCAACAACCTGATCCGCAGGGTGGATACCTCGGGCAACATCACCACCTACGTGGGCGCCACCGGCGGCACCAACGGCACCGCTGGCAGAATTAGCGCTCCCAATGGGCTGTGGTTCGACACCACCGGCGCGCTTTATATCGTTGATTCCAACGATGCGCGCGTGGCCAAATACGTTCCCCCGTCCACCTTTACCAATTTCGCCGGCACCGAGATTCCGGGCTTCAGCGGCGATGGCGGCCCGGCGCTAAGCGCGCAATTCAATAAACCGGTGGCCATCGCGATGGACGCGGCCGGCAGCATTTACCTCACCGACACGAACAACAGCCGAATCCGCAAGATTACCCCGGACGGCATCGTCACCACGGTCGCCGGCAGCCGCTTCACGGGCTTTAGCGGCGATGGCGGGCCCGCCACCTCCGCCGCGCTGAGCTTCCCGCGGAGCATTGCCATCGCTCCCAACGGCACGATCTACATCGCCGACACCGGCAATCACGTGATTCGCACGCTGACCCCGACTTATCCGACCATCTCCACCAACGGCGTGGCCAATGCCGCCAGTTACGCCACGCGCATTTCGCCGGGGTCGTTGGCCAGCATCTTCGGAAGCGGATTCGGCGCTTCCACCTTCACGGCCGACGCCGGTTTCGCCTGGCCTACAATCGCCAACCAGGTCAGTGTGAAAGTGAACGGGGTGGCCGCGCCTCTGTACTTCGCCTCACCGGGCCAGATCAACTTCCAGGTGCCGTGGGCCACACCGTCGACGGGCACCGTGAACGTCGCGGTGGTGGTCAACGGCGGCAGCAGCAACGTGGCCGCCGTGCCGGTGGCGACCGCGGCCCCGGGCCTGTTTGTGCTGCCGAGCGGCCAGGCCGCCGTATTGAATCCGGATTACTCGGTCAACGATCCCTCCAATCCGGCGAAGGTGGGCACCACGATTTTCGCCTACCTGACGGGTTCCGGACCGCTTTCTTCGGCTGCCAAGGACGGCGTTCCAGCGTCCACCACTTCGCTCGTGTACTTGCAGGCGAGCGTTTCGGCCACCATCGACAATCTCCCGGCGACGGTCTCTTTTGCGGGACTCGCGCCCGGTTTCGTCGGCCTCGTGCAGATGAATATCGTCGTGCCGGCGGGACTGGCGCCTGGCACCTATCCGCTCAGCGTCACCATTGACGGGCAGAATTCCAACGCGGCGCCGATCACCGTGCAGTAGTGTCTGGCGCGGCGGGGACGCCCGCCTGTGCTACCCTCGAAAAATATGCTGTTTGAAGCCGATAAGGTCATGTTCGAAATCTATCGGGAGACCGAGTACACGGGGCAGTACCGAGTCTGCTACTTTACCGAACTCCAGGACCACAACAAAGAGAGCGAAATCAATCACGCGCTCGCCGGAGAGCATTTTTTCGACGGCTTCATCAAGAACTTCCGCAAAGATGAAGCCAAAGAGATCATCGCCTCGCTCTTGGGGCGCCTCAACAACGGCGAACGCCTCGATGCCGGGGAAGTCGAGCGCGCGCTCGGCGATCACATGGCTTAGGGCTCTCGTTGCGCATCACCCGTTATCCCCACATCGGCGAGCAGCAGTTTTTCGGCTGCGTTTCCGCGTTCGTGGATTCGCTCTCCGGCGAACTCCATGCCGCCGCCATCTCGCTCGGGAAACTCGCGGGCAGCCGGAAGGGATCGGCGTTCGCCTACGAGATGGCGCTGGACACGCACCGCTATGGGGCGCTGATCGTGCTCGACCGCTGGTCCACGCTGGTGGCGGCTTTCGGACCGCACCTGGAGATTGGCCGCCGCCCGGATATCGTCACCCGCGCGGCCGAACGGGTGCGCGCCGCGGAAGACATCCTGGGCCGCGCCAACATGCTGGTGGATGCCGCGCCGGCCTACAGCGAAGACGTGGTGGAAGCGTGCGCCATGGCGTTGCGGAGCGTGGAGGGCGTGTTCACCGAAGAGCGCGCGGAGGCGGAGCAAGCGGGTAAGCTCGGCCCCATGCTGCCCGAAGAGTACAGGGATGCGCGGCGCATTTTCCTGGAAGATCTGGCCGCGCGATAGGCTTCGAGTCAATCGGATGCACAAGGCGGAGCCGGCGGAGCCTTATGCCACTACTTGGCTAGTTCCTTCAGCTTGAGGTCGAACATCTGGAACGGCAGGGCGCCCACCAGCAGTTCGCCATCCACGCCGTTGGCGACGCTCTTGCCGACGATGAATGTCGGCGTGCCGTTGGCGCCGATCCGCATGGCCTCGAGCACGTCGTTCTGCACCTGCTCCTTGTATTTCCCGCTGTCGATACAGGCGCGCAAAGCCGTGGTGTTCAGCTTCAGGTCCGCGGCGAAGCCGGCGATGTGTTCGATATCGAGCGAATTGGGGTTGGCGCCCATGGTGTCGCGCAATTCCCAGAACTTGCCCTGCTCGCCGGCACAGCGGGCGGCCATGGCGGCGCGCATGGCGTTGGAATGGAAATCGAGCGGCATGTCCTTGCTGAAGAACCGCACCTTGCCGGTGTCGATGTAGGCCTTCTTCAGATCGTTGAATGCCGTGGTGTGGAAACGCTGGCAGAACGGGCACTGATAGTCGGTGTACTCCACGATGGTGAGGGGCGCGCTCTTGGAGCCCAGCATGGGGACTGCGCTGAGGTCGGCGATCTTAGCCTTGGTGGGCGCATCTTCCTGGGGCGCGGCGGGCTTAGCCTGCTGGCGCTCGAGCAACTGCCGGATCTGGCGCAGCTCCTGCAAGATCTGGTCGCCCTGCTGGCGCGTGAGGGGTCCCTGGTCGCTAGCGACCTGGGCGCCCAGCGGCAGCGCCGCGCACAACGTTGCGTAGACAAAAAACTTCTTCATGGTTTACCTAATTCTTCCTCAGGATCAGCAGGTACTGGCTGTCCGGAATGTGTTCTTTCTCGGCGAGGAGATGAAAATGATTCGCCTCGATCTCCTTGATCACGTCGGGCATGTCGAGCCGGATATGCGTAAGCGCCCGGCCTTCGGGCATGGCTTCCTTGCGCTTGTAGTACTCCACCACCACCAGTTTTCCATCGGGCTTGAGCGATTTGTGGATGGCGGCCAGCATTTTTTCGGGGTAGTCGAAGTGATGGTAGACATCGAGGGCGAGCGCGATATCCACGGCCGCTTCGGGCAGGTTGGGGTCGGTCTCCGTGCCTTTGACGAAGGTCACGTTTTCCAGCTTCAGGTTGGCGGCGCGCTGTTTGGCTGAGGCCAGAAAATCGTCGAAAATATCTTCCGCGATGACCGGCCCGGTGGCTCCGGCACGGCTGCTGAGGAAAGGCAGCATGTAGCCGATTCCGGTGCCGACGTCGGCCACCGTCATGCCGGGCTGAAGGCCCATGGCGCGAATCAGCTCGCCCGGCTTTTGCCTTTCGTCGCGCGCCGGGTCGGCCAGCCCGGCGGCCAGGCCTTTGCGCTGCTGCTCGGTCCGATATCCGGAGTTGGCCTGGCCGGCCACCTGCGCGGCCAGCGTGCCGGCCGCCAGCAATCCTAAGAACACGCCGGCGATTCTCATAGCGCCGTCTCCATGGGCAGCGCCAGCGGCGCTTCGCGCATGAAATCGAGACGCGACATCTCTTCGATGGCCTCGCCGATGGATTGCTCGCTGGTCTGCTCGGTGGTGATCACGAACGGCAGATCGTCCTTGGTGTCGCAGGGCTCCTGCAACACCGCCTCCAGACCGATAGTTTTGTTGGCCAGAATGCCCGCCAGTTTGGCGATGATGCCGGGGCGGTCATCCACGCGGAAGCGCAGGTAGTAGGCGCGCCTCTGCAGCTTGACGGAAACGGGCTTGTTCTCGCCCAGCCGCTCATGGGCGAACGGCGAGACGCGCTCCGGGCTGCCGCCGCGAATCTCGCGCGCCACGCGCATCAGGTCGCTGACCACGGCGACGCCGGTGGGATGTCCCGCGCCCCATCCGTAATAAAAGGTGTCTTCGCCGAACATGCCCTTCACCCACACCGCGTTGTAGGGGCCCTGCACGCTGGCGAGAATGGTGGAGGTGGGAATCAGCGCCGGGCGCACGAACAGTATCAGCCCGTCCGGCGTTTTGCGCCCGCCGCAGATCAGGCGGATGGTGTGCTTGAGCGCCCGGGCGTACTGGAAATCGAGGGGCGTGATGCGCCGGATGCTTTCCACGAAGATGTCCGACGCGGTGATCTTCTCGCCGAAGGCGAGCGCGGCCAGTAGCACCAGCTTGCTGCGCGCGTCGTAGCCATCCACGTCGGCGCTCGGGTCGGCCTCGGCGTAGCCCAGGCGCTGCGCCTCGGCAATCATGGTCTCCATGTCGGCGCCGCGCTTTTCGATCTCGGTCAGGATGTAGTTGCAGGTGCCGTTGAGGATGCCGTAGAGCGCCTGCACGCGGTCGCCGGAGATGCCTTCGCGGAGCACGGCGTGAATCGGGATGCCGCCGCAGACCGACGCCTCCATCGCCAGGTTGATGCCCGCCTGGATGGCGCGGTCCCAGATCTCCGGGCCGCTGGCGGCCATGAGTTCCTTGTTGGCGGTGACCACGCTCTTGTGATGGGCGATGGCCGCATCGACGATCTGCGCCGCGACGGTGGTGCCGCCCACGAGTTCGGCCACAATCTGCACGTCCGGGTGGGCCACCACCTCGCGCCAGTCCGTCGTCTTGAACACCGGCCCGAGTCCCGCGGGGATGTGCTTGCTGTGTACCGAACGGCTGCACACGGCGACCACCTTGAGGCGGTAGCCGAGCTTCAGGGCGATCTGATCCCCGTTTTCGGACAGTATGGCAAGCGTGCTGGAGCCGACGTTGCCCAAGCCTATGATGCCGACATTGACTTCCTGCATATCTTTCAATGATATCAGTGGGGCAATGTGCGCTCCCGCGTTGAGTTTGCGACGCCACCGCGCTATCCCGGTACAATGAAGGTATGAGGGTTTGTTTGTGTTTGCTGATCCTTGGCGTCCTTTCCCTGCGCGCGGCGACTCCGAAAACTGAAACCGTGCGCGGCAAACTGTTGGTAGAGAGCGGCGAGGCGCCGCTATTGGAGACCGGGGAGCACCAGCGCATCGTGCTCGATGGCGACACGCCGACACGAAAGGTGCTGCACGATCCGCGGGTGAACGGGTTCGACGTGGAAGCCACCGGGCACTTCACCGCGCCGGGCCGATTCCTGATCGACCCGCAGCACACGCGCGCCCTTTTGGTGCGCGATGGCGGCAAGCTGAAGATGATTACCTACTGGTGCGACGTGTGCTACATTCGCGCATACGCGCCCGGCCCGTGCGTCTGCTGCCAGAAGGACACGGACCTGGATCTGCGCGACCTGGACGATATTCGATGAGCCCCAACAACTACACAGCCCGGCAACAAGCGGTGGACGGAATCGATACGGTGCAACTGGCCGACGCCGCACGCAAGGTGGAACTGGAAATCGCGCCCGGAGTGGGCAACATGGCCTACAAGTGGAACGTCGGCGGCCGGAACTACCTCTACTTTCCGTACCCCGGGTTGGCGGCGTTCGCGGCCCGGCCGCGTTTGTGCGGCGTGCCGTTCCTGGGGCCGTGGGCCAACCGCCTGGATGGCGATGCCTATTGGGCCAACGGCAAGCACTACCTGTTGAATCCCGAGTTGGGCAACCTTGGGCGCGACGGCAACCGCAAGCCCATCCACGGAGTGCTCGGCTTCTCGAAAGCGTGGAAGCTGGTGGAGGCCAAGGCGGACGGCACGGGCGCGTGGGCGGCCAGCCGCCTGGAATTCTGGCGCCATACCGAGATGATGGCGCAGTTCCCCTTCCCGCACACGCTGACAATGACCTACCGCCTGCGCGACGGCAAGGTCGAAGTGGAGACGGCGATCGAGAATCACGGTGCCGACCCCATGCCCGTCGCCATAGGGTTCCACCCGTACTTCCAGTTGCACGACACCCATCGCGACGAGTGGCACGTGCACTTCGCGGCGCGCGATCACCTGGTGCTGAACGCGCAGTTGATCCCCACGGGCGAGCACAAGCCGGTGGAATTCGCCGACCCGTACTCACTCAGCGCCGGTCCCTTGGACGATGTCTTCGGCAACCTGATCCGCGATGCCGATGGGTTGGCGCGCTTCCACGTGGAAGGCGGGCGGGAGCGCATCAATGTGACCTACGGGCCGAAGTACACTGTCGCCGTAGTCTACGCGCCGAGAGGCCAGGATTACATCTGCTTCGAGCCGATGTCGGCGATTACCAACGCCTTCAATCTGGATCACGACGGGGTGTATAAGGAGTTGCAGAGCGTGGCTCCAGGCGCGACTTGGAAAGAGAGCTTCTGGCTGAGCGTGGGATAGGTCGGACAGGCCTCCTGGCCTGTCTTTCTAGCGGTAGTTTTCCACCAGCATCAAATTGGTCTGACTCTGGTCGACGCGGGCGTAGAGGATGTACTTGCCGTCGGGG
>Ga0182030_10003733_pt1 | contig 32551 bp, 44 predicted proteins | sample 812S3MmetaG_FD_121299 | JGI IMG/M metagenome (GOLD analysis project Ga0182030, IMG submission 121299) | Permafrost microbial communities from Stordalen Mire, Sweden - 812S3M metaG (Illumina Assembly) | ecosystem: Environmental > Terrestrial > Soil > Wetlands > Permafrost | place: Sweden... | reverse complement strand
CCGTATCTTCTTCCGTATCTTCTTCCGAATTCACTTGAAACTCACTGATATTTTTAGAAATTTTATTACTAAGACAATTGACCAATTTTTCCAATGCATCCTTCGCATCCACTATATCATCGCCAATTCCATCTGATTTCTTGGCGGAAGCAATGTCGCTATTCGCCTTGAAAACCATATCTATTTCACTATCCATGTATTCATGGGGATTTGGATTGTATTTTCCAGATTTAGTAAGATTATCAATAAAGTTCCTGCTATTTTCCAGTCCATTTTTTAGCGATCCAATGCCTTCTTCAAAATCAACATTTTTGCCGCATAAAAAACTCTTTACAATTGGCAAATCATTCACTACTGTATCATAAGAATACTCGTGCCTTATGTCAATGGCCTTTGTCAATTCTTTTAGTAGATTTGATTGCGGATCCATATTAGGATCAAGATCATTGATATCCAGCAGGTGCCTCATTAGCTTGTCAAGAGCGAATGTCGCTACGTGTGCTACAACAATTCCAGCATCAACATATTTTGATAGCAACTTCTTATTATCTTTTAGATACGACTTAATTGTTTTCACTTTGACTCCTTATTAGTATAGTAGCTTGAGGGTTTTCTTCCCCTCTTTGATTTTTCGTTTGTTTTTGTTTCAGGTATATTTTGCTGTGAAATTGTGCTTATACCACCGTTTGCAAATACATTTACTGAATCTCCAATTATGTCACCGCCTGTCATCGTCAATGTGCAACAATTTGATGCTAATGGTATAAATGCACCGGAAGCCAATGTAGTTGTTGGCAATGTGTCATTTGTAAAATATGTTCCACCTATATCTCCTGAAAACGAAGGAATACAATTGTTAGCCATAAATAACTCTCCGGTATTGTAGGCGATGCTTCCTGCCACCGGAATACTCGTCAGTAGGTTAGAACTATTTACTGGAACGCTAGATGAATTACATATTGATGCTACTGATTCACTAGTCTTATCACTTACAATCTTATTATCTATCTCCGAAACTGGATTTACCATTACTTCAACGTCTGGTGAATTGAGTGCATCAATTAACGCCTTATTTTCCTCATCAGTAGCCGTATATGGTTTTGGCTTTTCGGCACTTGGAAAAAACTTCTTGAAGTGGTCTTGAATATCCTTTGGATCTGGTCTAACCTTAGAATATTTGGGGGCATCATCGGACTTAAGTTTTAGAGTAAATGTCGATATAACCCATGACGCAAAATCTTCTAGTGTTCCGTCTGACTTGCTCAGTTCAACCGTCTTTTTAAGAACCAGCGTCATTACATCGGTTTTTGATTCCGCTGGCTTATCAGATCCATCTTCTATTGGAACTAGAATTGTACCAGATCCAGTTTGATATGCCCCAGGTATTTGACCGGCATGAAACCACCTGTGTCCACTGGAATATGAAATCGAATTCTTTTCGCAAAAATCTTTTAACTTTATATGTCTCATCTTTATTCTTCCTTTAACTTATATTACCAATCTATCGAAGTACTATACACTTATAATGTCATATGCACTGATTTGGAAAAAATATTTCTCAATCATTATCATCTATATCATCTATTAGTCCCTCATTTATCATTGCATCCTCTATTTGCTCAAATAAATTGGATATTTCACCAGTATTCTTTATTACTTCGGCTGCCGATTTAGACTTAATCTCTTTTAGGTTAATCTTTCTCGCTTTCAGATCCTTAGGAACTCCTGGTGGTAACGCTACATCATATAACTGATCTAAAATAACTCCTATATCATCTTCGTAACAATTTGTGTTTCCAGCAAAACTAAGGGCTATTCCATTATCAAATTTGGCTTTACCGCCTATTTCCTTAATTCTCTTTTGAATCATATCCCATCTATCAGGGAAAATTGTGCAAGAACATTGCTCTCCTTTTTTATCCTCAATCATTCCCTTAATCATGGACATACCGTAATACTTGCTGCCCTCTTTCTTTACCTTGAACTCAAAAAAACTGCGAATGATACCCTTAATTGGCGCCAACTTTGTCTTATCCTTGGCCTTCTTTATATCGGTAACTAAATTATGATCATCCTTGAAAAAATTTCCATATGCATCAGGAGCTTTACATACGAAAGACTCTGCTATGTAATGTTGCTCCAATGCGTATCGCTCCTGAATTGACCACTCATTATCATCTGGCCATGGATAGAAGAATACGTCTTTTGATGGATCATGCTTCTTCAACCATACTTGAAGTTTTTTTCGATAGTCAGTTACGTATAGATACATGAGTTTGCGTGGAACTTTAAAAGAATCCATTGCCCCTGACGCGCATAGCGCTTGAATATTATTGGCCCGCACCTTTTTACTATCAACTCGCAACATAAAATCAAAGAAATCTTTGAATGGTCTTTTATTTATGATATCCATAATTGCATCATCACCAACTGACTTTAACGCATCAAGACCAGTAAGCAGCTTATTATCCTTAATTGTATAATGAAGTTCTGATATATTTATGTCCGGTGGAAGGATCTTTACCTTATGCCTTCTAATTTCGTTCTTTATTTTATCAATCTTTGATTTTGAGTCCAGCGCATTTGAATTGATTTCGTGAATCAAATTAGCTAACAAAAACTCAATTGGGAAATTAGCTTTCAAGTAAGCCGTCTTAAATCCAGTCATAGAATAAAGAACTGCGTGACTTACATTAAATCCGTAGCCGGCAAAATTACTTACAACCTCATCCCATATGCGTTTTGCAATTTGTTCATTGATTCCATTTTTCACCGAGTCCTCAATGAACTCCAATCGCCACTTCTTGGCCTTTTCTGGATTTTTACCCTTCTCTTTTGTTAGCTTGCGGAGTCGGTCAGCCGAGTGCAATGACCATCCGGCAATATCCTGAGCCAAATACATCAGGCACTCTTCATACAAGCCGAACCCGTATGTGCCGCCGAATGCCCTCTCCAACTTTGGGTGCAAAAGTGACATTGGCTTTTTCCCATCGCGAACCTTTATGAAATCATCTCTCATATCCCTAGCTGACGGTCTAGCCAGCGCATTTATATTTGCAAGATCTTTGATACTAACTGGCTTAATTCTCCTACATAAATCAATTGTCCCGCCACTCGTTCCGAACTGAAATACACCTAACGTGTCGCCCTTTGTTACCAAATCATATGTCGCCTCATCGTATACTCCATAATCCATGATATGTGATGGAGGTGTTTTTCCTTGTTCCTTAATTATCTTATATGTTCCTTCAATAATATCCAGTGTCGATAGGCCAAGCGTATCCATCTTGACAAGGCCATTATCTTCTGCCCTGTTTTTATCATACTCAATTGCCCATGCACCATCTTTATCTTTTCGCATTGGAATTAGGCCTATCAACGGTCTTGCTGATATAATTAGCCCGGCAGCGTGCGTACTCCATGCCCTAAACTTTCCGCATATTTCCTTGTATTTATCGAACGCTGGGTATCTATTACAATACTCTGAAAACATTGGAAGCTTATCGATCGCGTCCTTTATGCTATGAAGATCTTTTGGAATTGTACCGGCTGCTAAATTACCAACCTCAATTGCAGTTTCCTTTGAGCCACCGAGTTCACATGAACGGGCAATGTCGCGAACAAATACTTTTGGTGTAATAGTATTTACATTAGATACATGGGCGACGTGATCTGCCCCATATTTATTACTCAAATATGCTTGAACGCGCGCAAGACCGGATGAAGCAATATCCGTATCAATATCGGGAAACGATGTCTTCTCTTTATTATGGAACCTAGCAAAAATCAAGTCGTATTTGATTGGGTCCGCTTGGTGAATGTTGAGTAAAAATCCTATCAATGACCCGCCTACACTTCCTCGACCTGGGCCCACCACTATATCGTTTTCTATTGCCCAACGAATAAAATCTGCGACAATAAGCATATAGCTAGAAAAACCATGAAATTCAATGACCTCTAACTCCTCGGCTAACCTATCCTCATACCGCTTTCGATTTTCGTCGGTCAATTCCTTAATCCTAACATCGAATGCTTTTTCACAACGATATCGCAAGAATAACTTATCTTCATCTAACTTTAATAAGTCATCAGACTGTTTCGATACCCACTCCTTAAACTCATTATAATCAGTTTCGTCCTTTACCGGAAATATTGGAAGCTCTTTCCCTGACGGATTACTATATTTGGGATCAATCCAATCTGGACTTTCGCATTGTTCAGAAAAATAAACCGTATTGGCGCAAATCTGTTCAGCAAACTCGTCCCCATAATTTCTTGCGAAAAATGTTTTGACTTCATCTCCCGTCTTCATATAAAATTCAGGCACATTGTATTTTAGACGATAGTTTGAATATACTGGCTGGTGTGAACCAATTGCCAAAAATACATCATGGACTTCACTATCTTCCTTTTTGAGGTAATGGACGTTGCATGTTGGAACCACTTTGATATCATGCTTATTTCCAAGATCAATATTTCGGCGATTCAAAAATTGCTGATCTATCTCATCATTATAGATATTCGAGCCTCGCTTCATATTGTTGGCCTGAACTTCTAGCCCAAGGTTATCTCCAAATATCTCTTTAAGGCGAAGAAGTGCCGATTCAGCTTCATCGAACTTCTTATTCATCAGTAATTGATTTATGATGCCATTGCCACAAGCCGTTAGACAAATAAGGCCATCCGAATGTTGCCTCATCAATTCCCAATCTACTACTGGATAGATTCTCTTACCAATAAAATACGCCTGGTCAAAACCACGCTTATTTAGCGTTAGAAGATTTCTATAACCAATGGCATTTTTAGCAAGAAAAATTATATGTCGTAATTTATCAGAAATATTTTTAGCATCGTTGGCAAAATAACATTCGCACCCAACGATGAACTTTACACCAGTATCTTTGCAAGCTTTTAGACCATCCCATGCGGTGCCTATCGATCCGTGGTCAGTAATAGCTACGGCAGGTTGTTCAAGTTCTTTTGCTCGCTTAAAAAGATCCTTTACCTCTATGATGGAATCGAGAATTGAATATGACGTCTGACAATGTAAATTGACAAAATTAGTCATGAATGCTCCTATTGGTTAGCATTTTAACAATCCTTGATGCGTCTATTTCCTTTTCGGATATTCCGCCCAACTGGATAAGCGGCGCGCAAATTGTTAGGGAATGCGGGGTAACGTGTCAAAAATAACTATATCGGGTCTTAACGAACTTTTCATGATCTCTTACCAAGGATACCACTGGCCTTGTGCCCGTGGTAATTGACATTAAGCACTTTAAATTTTGTATGCGATTTAAGTGGCTATCTGCTTATCTAAATCGCATATATCTTTAAATCGTTCTTTCCAAAAATCCCTATCGTTCGATTTCTTCGTCAAAATATCTTGCAAATCATCGAAATTTAACTTCTTCCTCTGGAATAGTGCATGAGCAATCAATGTAACATCTCCCCAATGTTCTTCAATCTTTTTCGATACCTCTTTTATTATACGCATTTTATATGACGCCCTCGCTTTTCCAGGAGGAGCGACATTGTATTTGACAATTAGTCCAGACGAGCTCTTGATATCCAAAAAAGCATCGTACATATAAGATGGAAATCTGCTATCCCCCGTAATTGATTTATAGTAATATTTTTCAGCTATTATCCCCGAATAAGAAATCCCTACATCAGAATTAATACATCCATATCTTAAAGTGTCCTCCTCAATATCATCAAAATTGGTTCCGTTATAATTTGTTTCGCCGACAATTCTTCCAATATTTTTATCTAAAAATACTTTAACCGATGATACCTTAAAATATTGAAGCAAGGCATATATCGTATGCCCTGCTTCGTGATACGATACGCTTATTGTTTCGTAATTATGAGCCTCTTTTTTCAAGATACTATTAATGCTGGAGCTCATAAAACCTCCTGGACTAATAGTATCCCACTTTATGACCTCCTCGCCAAGAATACCGCCAGCCTCGTGCTGGTGGATGAAGTGGCAATTCACGCAGCTATTGTAATTGCTCCAAGATCTTCTCAAAATCGCTGATAGCTTTGGGGCAATCAGCTTTCTTCACCTTACATCGCACTTGTAAACGATCGGAGCCTAACGGGCCAGATATAGTAATTTCAGCTGAGTCTACATATAGGATTCCAGCTTTTGAAAAATTAACTGACTCCGTAAATCCTAATTTTACCAGATCAGATATATCGGAAACCATAATTGGACGACTTGTTTTGAAGATTGTTGATGTATTGCCACAACAAGCGGCTATCGTAAATACCTGAAAGTTCATAATTACTCTTTTTCTGGATCGCCAATCTCAATGCCCTTTCCTTCGAGGCAAAATAATGCGTATTTAACTTTACACATTTGGCACTTTATCGCATCACTATAAGGAGCCGAGGCTTCCTTAACCAATTCCTTGGCAGCATTTAACTTATGATCTGCCTCTTTGGCAGCCTCAATGTTAGAAATATTACCTTCAGAAAGAACGATGATCTTCTTAAGATCATCTACACTACTTTGCTCGGCAATTTCCTTAAATTCTGGCATGCTTTCCAAAATCTTCGACCACTTCTTCGGAAAAGTCACTGGCATATCATTATCATCACTCATTTTCAATCTCCTTACTTGTTAAAACTAATTACGAAACCAAAACACGGAATCGGCAAAATATATAACTTATTTTATTTGCGATCCAAATATACTAAGCGAATAATGCCCTAATTGACATATTACTCAATAATCTTAGCCGACTTAATTACTACATCTAATGTATATTCGTCGCGCACCCTGCTGAATAAAATTTGCATATATCCAGTCCTGTTCATCTCCTTAATCACATCATCAATTGACGTCTTTACCTTGGTATTCGCCAAGTTCCTCTTAATGATCTCAAACACCTCTTGATCTGATAACTGAGTCTCTGGTTCTTCATCCCTAATCCTATCTAGAATTAGCGATAGCTTAACATTTTGTTCAGCCATAGATAGATATCGCTCCTTATCCACATCAATCATCGTATTCCAATCAAGTTTCGCTTGACTAACTAAATATTGAGCTTCCGATAGTGATAGCCATGACGGAACTGCAACTGTATTGTCGGAAAGTAACCGACTAGCTACGGCATTATTTACCTTCACCTGAAAATCATGGGCTACCTTTGCCGCCGCATTAGCATATACAACGTCACGTAGTTCCGTAAAGTTATTCTTACCAACCTTCTTGGCAAGTTCGTCATCTAATGCTGCCGGAGCGTTTCGCGAGCCTATATTAAGTGTAACCTTGATCTGAACCGTTTTCCCAACCAACGACGGCAATGCCCCATCTGGAACTACCATATAAAACTCTTTTGTCTCACCTGATTTCATACCCAGCAAATTGCTATCAAAAACTGGTAATTGACTATTTCCGACGACAAGTGACTCATTTATTGCCGATAGGTTATCTATCTTTTCGCCATCCAAAAACCAATCATAATCAACAATGACGTTATCACCCATTTGGACAAAATCATCTTCTGAATATGGTGACACATCGCCAAGGCGAACCCTAAGATCTTGCAACATTGCCTCTGCAACGCTATCCGCATTTTCATCATGTTGGGGTTTTGGAATCTCCAAATTATGGAACTCTGCAAGATCAAAATCTGGTTTAGTGAATAATTCGAATTCGCAGGTAAATTTACCACCATCCAATGATAGTGAATTGAATCGCGGAGCACCGAATGGACGAAGCTTCTTTTCACCTATGGTATTATGATATGAATCTTCTGCCATCAATCGCTTTACCGAATCCTCTATCTGAGTTCGGTAATATACTTTGATAGCCTCAATGGATGCGTGTCCCTTGCGGAATCCTTTGACTGGAGCGTTCTTGAATTCGGCAAGGACTCTGCTTCGGGCATTTAGAATATCCTCGGCACCAGTAGAATAGTTGATTAATAGCTTGTTTTGTTCGAGTTCAGTTATCGTAATATCCATTGTTTTTCTTCCTTATAATTTAGTAGCCTACCTCACCGTATACTTTATGTGATTGTGATTTGTCTGAATTTACTTTTTCCCGACCCTCCTCACAATGTTCTAAATAATCGCACCATCCGCACAATTTACTGGGATTTGCTTCGAATTCTTTTTCATTCATCATATTATTCGCATAATCCACGAATTGTTGTTTTATTTTAAGTAGCTCCTTTCTACTGAACTCAAAGGTAATCTCCTCAAAATCATGTCGCAAAAGAATATACGAGGCCCTGACCTTTTCTATATCAGGGTTTTCTGAAACCAATATATATCCGTATGTCTTTAATTGAAGATCATCTTTTTTCAAATACGACTTATTTTTTGTCGTCTTGTAGTCGGCTACGTGAATTACATTATCATCATCAAGCTGAACTCTGTCAATGGCCCCGTTGAGAAAAATATTGTCGGAGATTTGAAGGCTAAAACTTCTTTCCACCGACAAAACATTCGGGATTTTATCCTTTGATATTTTCCTCAAATAAGCATTAATTATATCCCAGCATTCTTTTTTTATTTCTGGAGTCATCTTTGGTCTGAACTCAGCCATTGCCACTTTCCATGAATTGCTCATTTGAACGTTGTATGGAAGTGGGGAAAGATCCATATATGCCTTATGAAAATCCTCCAATACCTTATGGCAAAAAGAACCGGATATTAGATAGTCGTGATCTTTCTTAGGGAACCGGAGAATATAATTGAATTGGTACTGCTTTCGGCATTGCTTAAAAGTTTTCGTCTTACTTACTGACAACCTAAATTCATCTGGCATATGTTTCGTCCTTCTATAATGGCCAATAATCTATATATCGGACGAATGCCGTTTAAAACAACGTTCTACGAAAGAATGGAGGAGGATAAATAACCCTATTTGTCGATGAGCTCATTGCCATCGCTCCCGACAAATTTCCATCATAAGTTCCTGTCGGAACATATGGCTGCCGTGAGATTAACCATCTACATGCCCAGCTATCAAAATAATAATAAGTGATAGTATTGTCGCGAGGGTTATAAAAACTCCTAACGAACGCTCCGTTAGCCGGTGGTGAGTCCCATCCGCACACATAAAACATACTGCCATTCTTTATCGTCTCATCATTCTGCAAATAAATATGTTCCCTATTTATACTCGGGGGGTCATTTGGATTTTCTTTTGACGCATCTTGGAATATAACCAGCGCTCTTGGATCGAATGTGCCAGTGAATGTTTCATATGTTTCTTCCGGAATAGGCGACCCTTGTTCGGTTACCGCTTTTGCCGGCATATTGCCAGTAAAACAATTCTCTCTACCTTGAGCATCTTGCGTTGAATAAATTATATCGTAATTCTGCGAATTATATGGGTTATTGGTAAATCCAGTTACATTTCCACTACCATCAAATTGAGTCGGAATTGATGTTTTTTGAGGATTATCTGCCGTTTTTCCTACATCAGCTGGATTCTTAAAAAGAACGTCAGGATTAACTCCGTTATTACCATATGGATATGCTTCTTGTATTTTGCTATCTGGTGCGGTATCCGTATCATTATGCGAGAATCTTACGTTACTGGAAACCCTATTTGTCTGATATGTTTCGCTAATTATGGGTGACGAACATATTCCATTAGACGCAAACGCACTTAAAATTACCGCTGGCTTGCTTGTCGGCAAGGTAATTGGACCGACATATTGCTGCGAATTAACTGTCGGAATCTCACCGTCTATAGTATAAAATATCAGGCTTGGGATATTTGCAGTAATGGTAACGAATCTAGGGATACCGGAAACTATCTGTTCCTTAGATTCTGTTATACTTATACTTATTACTGGCACTTTACCACCAAATTTAAAAATCTACGGTCCATCATAATCATATTTTTCTTTAACATTACGCGGTAAATCTTATGACTTGCCTTACGGAATACGCGCGCTATATGTAAATATATGTCTCCGCCACCACGCCTATACATAACTAAAAACTGGTCATGGCATTTTAAAAGTTCAATATTAGGTGTGTCGCCACTATATGTATTATTCTCAATGACTATTAATTTGTTGAGTGCATAAACCAAAAGAAACCGATAGAACTTATAATCGCCATAAGCCCTATATTTTATCATAAACTCTTGGATGCACCTATCATCTCCCATACAAATATGGCAAAATATGTTATGTTTTCAGCAGATCCGAAACAATAACTTTTACCTGATCCTCCAATTGCTCTTTTGTTCCATTATTATCTATTACAAAATCGAACTCATTATCAAATATACCGTCTTGATCGGTTTCACTTATATCATTTATTTTAGTATATGAATTTCGTAAAATTCTAATTCGATAAAAACCTTTGCTTTTTAGATACTCTAACTCACTAATAAATCTTCCATCTGGAACTATGATTGCCTTTAAACTACTATCGCTACATGCGTTGAACCTAAAACCAAAAACATTGATCCATATATTAGGGTTGTATCTCCTTCCAAAATCATTTCCAATATCAATAAGCAATTGTCTTACGGTTAGCGGAATGCCATCTTTAAATGCTCCAGGAATAATTTCATTACGATGGCCTGACGGTCCGTATAGCCACTCTTTCGGCATATTTGGGAAAGCAATTTGAGCAATTTCTTTAATTGGATCGGCAAACGCCATAAAACAATATCCAACACCTTCTCTACCCAGATTCAATTCATTTGCAAGTAATTCTGCCGTTAGATTCTTGCCTGAATTAGCTTTACCAGTTAGGCTTATTTTGAATTTCACCATGACGAAACCACCTTTGCCCTACTTATCATATTAGAATCTTGTTCAACTAGAACGATATTCTTAAACTTATCTTTCATTCTATCATTATGCGTAATTACAAGTATCGTATAATCATCTTGAAATACCTTAATTACGTCAGCAAATGAATCCGTTGTCGCTTTATCAAGAACCGCATCAATCTCATCAAGCAATAAAAACTTAATGTCGGTTCCAAGTCTATTTTGCAACACCGATGATACTCCGAGCTTCAAGCTAAAAATAACCGCTAATCTCATTGCGCCAGACAATTGTTCATAGTATCTCTTTTTGCCATTTACTAAATACTCTATATCAAGTGTATCTGCTTGAGCACCATCGGACTTAGTCTTTTCAACCAAAAAAGATAGTTGCATATCTGGTCGCAACAAACTTAGTAACTTATTTGCCTCAAACTGAAGATCGTCCAATACATCCTGAATTATTAGATTTGGTATACCAGTAGATGAAAACCCTTGAATCACCGACGGATATCTAGCATGCTTTTCCTGCATTTTCTTCAAATCTTCTTGCAACGATAGTTTTTTAACATTATCTTTATTTTTCTGATCAAGGCTATGTTTTGCCACTGCTTTATTGCTATTGTAATTTGATATCACTTTATTTAGCGATACAATTTGCTGATTTAATTGAGTAACTTTTTTCTTCTCTTCCGCAATTTGAGCCTTAATATTATTAGCCTCTTCTATAGACGATTTGCTTAATTGTCCTTGAATTAGCTTAAGCTCTTCACCCTTGCTTTGTAATTCAATCTTGAATTTATCCAAATTAGAAGAATACTCTGTATGAAGTTCCCTCTTATCTTCTAAATCTTTCTTGCAGCTATCTATTTTAGTATTTATGTAACTTAGCTCTTGCTTTGATTTATTTAGTGATGCGACGTCTGACTGATGCTTTGCAATTTCTGAATTTAGCTTAGATATTATCGACTTCGATTCCTTTATACTTCTTTGCAACTCTGCAATATCTGCATTTATATGTTCTTGGCACGAACTTCTCTCGGAATCCGACATCGGCTTGCGGCAATTTTTACATACACTTCCGCTTGGCAATGGTATCTTTAAATCTTCATATTTCTCCGAGTTAGTCTTGACAAGGGTATTATGCTTTGCAATTTCTTCCCTCTTTTGAATTATCTGCTCATTTAATGGATCAATTTGACTGCAATCGATAGTAGCTAACTTCGCCTGAGTTTCTTTTAGTGAAGTTATTTCGGATATAAGTGATTTTGAAAACTTTATGGAATTGGATTTTTTTGTTGTATATTCTTTTACCGAAATCTCTAATCTATTACATTCGTTGATAACATTTTGTTCGCTTTCAAGTAATGATGCGAATTTATTTTCCAAGTTAGTATGTGCATTAGTTAGCTCATTCACCCTTTCATTTTGTTCGGAAAGCGACTTATTCAATATTGCTAATTCACCGCTCTTTTCTGACATCTGATTCTCTATTGAGGAAATATTTCCAGTTATAGAAACTATGTCTTTTTCTGGGTCTCCCAATGACTCAATAAGAAGTTGGTCTCTTTCTATATCCTTCAATATCTTATTTGATCTTTTCTTAGCTATCTCCTCTAATTTTGCATATACCACTAGATTTAATGCGTCCTTTAAAATACCTTTTCTCTTTTCGGGCGTTGCCGTTGCCAGCCCGCTAGTGTCTGGGTATGTAAAATGAACCGTACTATTGAAAGATTTATATGTGCATTTTATTAATTTGGCAAGATCTTTCTCAGTATCTGAATTTCTGCTTCCCGATATATCTTTCCAATACGATTCAAAATATTTCTTATCTAGATATGGCGAATAATTTTCATCTTTTATTGAGTGATATACTTCAGTCTCACTACCTTGTTCTGCATTTCTCTGCAATAATATTAGATCCGAACTACCTTTTTTCGTTCGCTTGCGACTAAGGCGATATTCCTGATCACTTATTAGAAAATCAAAAACGACTTGACAATATGGGGCGTCATCTAAGATGACTCTTTCGAGATTGACATCCGCCTCATTAAAAAGAACATATTGTATGGCTTTAAAAATACTTGTTTTACCCACACCATTGGAATAAAGATCATTATTTTCCTTTTTACCAACTATTAGTGCCGAACTAAATTGAGTAAAATCAATGTAGGCAGCATCGAAACACATAAAATTTGATATATAAAGTCGTTTTGGAATCACTTAATTTAATCCTTTACCTTCTAATTTAAATTCGTTGTATATTTCTATTGATTCTTGAATATAATCTGCTCGCATTGATTCTTCTACATGCCTCTCGGCGTATGTCTTTATAGCCTCTGTAACGTCCATCTTTGTATCAATTGCTTTTCCATTAATACCCTTCTTAATTATCTTAACCTTCTTTGACTCGGAAATGCTGGATATATTGAACGCGCCTTGCTGTGTTAGATACTTTTCTATTTGCGATTTATTGACCGACTTTAGTTCCGGTGATTCTAACGATATCTCTACCTTTATTATTGCCTGGTTATAGTTATCCTTTGATTTATCAATCTCGCTCAAAACATACGCTGTCGAATCTTCCGTATCCTTAGGAATCGTTATAGATAGCTTCCTTAGTGGTCGAGTTGGCAATTCCTCGGTTACGAATTGATTTTCATAAGCATTGCAGTCGAATATGGCTATATATTTAGATTGCTTAGTCTCACCAAAATTACTTATATCAATCGATCCAATATGCGAAATATATGGGGACTTTTGCATAATCTGATGGTTATGTATATGGCCTAGAAAAGAAAAATCGAATCCTTTCAGCATATCTAGCGAACAAAATAATTCATTGGTGACATCATCTATTTCATCGCCTATTGGTATTGAATTTTCAATCGCCATATGCCCAATCAAAACTTTATTATAGGTCAATGGTATTCCAGATAACTCATAACATAAATTATTGCGAACTACCTCCAGTGCTTCCGCATTACTTTCTACGCTAAAACACTTTCTATCTCTGAACGGCAATAAAGTAAATGCAGTCCTACCAATAAAAATCGTATTGATATTCTTATAAATATTAACTCCACTTAAATCCATCTCCTCAATAATATCTAGCGATGATATAAAATTGGAGCCAGATCTCAACATGTCGTGGTTACCAAGCACAATTTCAACATTAACGCAATTAACTTGACATTTTTTTAGCCACCCTATAAAAATTGCTATCAATGATGGATGGGGCTTCGTATCATGCCAAATATCGCCAGTTAATATGATATGCCCGGCACATAATTCAATTGCGCGATCTAATACATAATCTAATAGCTTTATTTGATCGCCAACCCTGCTATTAAGCGTGCCCCCAATGGCCACGCGTCCAATTGCCATCCCAGCTCCTAGATGCAAATCACCAACAATTATTGCTTTATCATGCATTATTTTTACTCATTAAATCCAAATAATCTTTTTCAAATACAAGATTAATATCCTCATTATACTCATCGATCCAGTCAATTAGCTTAAAATTAAGATCGCGAAGATTATCGTTATCTTGGGTATGCAATAAATTTATTTTATCATATACCCAACATACATATTCTATAAATCTAGATGCGTGTTCTGTTTCATTATTTTGTCGGAACCCCAATACCTTCCTAGAAAAATCTACCATAATTTCAATTCGCTCATTTACATTTGGCCCGTCGAAAAATAACGAATCGTCAACGTCATCACTAAATAATTCCAATATCTTTCGAGCGGCTTTCTCCCTATCAGTCCCATCCATATTCAACACAAAATTAACTGGAAGTCCGCCTGTTCCACAACCGTGACAATAAAAACTATTGGTATCAAGTATGCACGAAAACGATGGAGTTCTTTCTTGTCCATTTTTATGGAACTTGAATGGGCAGGTAATGTTATTTCTATATTCACTAACTCGTATCCCATATATCTTAAATATTTTTGATATTGGAACTGCGTTAGCCCTAGCTATTAATTCTTTGTTAGGATTTTTAGCAGATCCTGCAGTATTTCTATTCTGCCTTGGCTCCTCGCCATAATCAACGGGTCCGGTTCTGTTTGATACATTGAACATAATTGAGAATACCTACTGTAAGTTTCCTTTTCTACTGCAATCAGGGAAAGTATTTGATCTCTATCAATCATATTACAACTTACTCATTATTTTTGGACGAGTCAAGCTTAGCTAATTCATTTTTAATTTGCACTAACTCGTATTCTAAATTATTTATACTGTCCCTTTGATTTAGACACGTTTTCAATAACAATGTAATCCAATTGAGTGATCCTTCACCTTCTCCCTCATTTGGTTCATCATTTATTTCCTGGGCAACTTTGACCATACCTCTTAATAGATCTAGCTCCATATTTACTTGAAATACATTCTTATTTTTGGGCAATGTCTTATCTGACATTGCCCTATTGTATTCAATAGCTAATTGAGTTACCCTACCTTTAAGCGAGTTAGTATGATCTTGTAATTGATTGACTTGCTTATTAAAATCGTCTTGCGACGGCTTTTTAGACATTGAATCGAAAATAGATTTTTGTGAACTAACTTTCTTCAATCCTATTTTCTTAGATTGCTCGGATGATATACTATCGCCGAATGGTATTGATTTTTTATCTTCGGGCGGCATATCTATCCTTAAATCTTAGATGGTCTAGATACTACCACGTACTTATTTACTAATTCCACCGCATATCCGTTACCGATAGCAGTTTCTAGCGCCGGAAGTGCTGCCGAGGCCCTAGTCATGACTAAATATAGTTTACTCGGCTCTACCACAACTGGACGAACATACATATTAACCTTTTGATTTGGAATCGCGAAGACGTCAATTGTCTTATCCTTAATTTCATCCCAAATCTTACCAGACTCTGTCCCGACTAGCATCTCTTCTACTGTTGGCGTCTTTGGTGTCGCTGGTGCCGCCACTTGCCTTACTTGAGTTCTCTTTTCCATTGTAATTCTCCTATTTTCTGTTACTTCGGTCATTAGCGTATATATCATTGAAAAACGAAATTAACTTTCGTGTCTTTAAATTTTCCTCAACTCTGCCAATTTCTTTGCCATTCCTCATTACAAGGATCGATGGAATTATACTTATATCAAAACGCCTACATAAATTACTGAAATAATCTATATCAATAACGAATATTTGAATTGACTGATATTTTTTTGACACTTTTTGCAACATAAGCAAGTTCTTATTATTGAGCGGCATCCACGTTGAATTGAAAAATAATACCTGCAACTCATCTTTCCAAATCAACTCTTCTTCGCAATTTAGAAAAATCATTGAATATTTGACTGATTCGCCTTTTCAAGAATGATTTTTGATATTTCGGCAGTAATTTCTTCCATTGCCTTATTATATTCTTCGCGAGTAAAGATGCCTTTATCCACCAAAACTTTTTCCATTGTCTTGATACGCAGGCAAATATCCGCAATCATTACGTCGTTAGTGATTTTACTTGACATTTTCACCTCGAACAACACTTTTTGAATTTATTTATCTTGCCAGTAACTGGATTTACCTTGCCGCATGGACAAGGATCATTTGGACCCGCCTTATTAGATATAACAATGGGAACCTTCTTTGGCGCAGCATGATCTAAAAACACTATTGAATTATAATGCTCAATCTCATGAGCTACCACCACTGCTACAAGCCCAGTGACAACGAATGAATGCGGATATACTAAGTTATCTGTCACATAAATCTCTTGGTAACGAAGTGTATCTACATTTTTGTTAGGAAACGATAGGCATCCCTCGTCCTTGAATAATGCTTGGTCATATCCATTAGCTATCTTAGCATTCACCAAATCAATCCTAACTTCGCCAAGTCTTACTATAGCTGCCTTCTTCAAGATATTACATTGAGGGCAAGCCAACCCTATGCCTCGCTTACCTAAGCGATTGGCGTGATTCAACTCATTTTCTAATACCTCAATTAGATTGGAAAACTCTTCTGGAAACACATCTTCACACGGTCTTCGCAACAATTTTTCATCTGTAATTATCATTTGCTTGACCTTATTTTTTTCCACAATTGCAGCTGCGGGCCCTATTTTTTGGCGCTATATTTTTCATACAAATAGAACATTGCTTACTTTTATCTGAACACGAATCACATATAACACTAATATTGTTGAATATATCGCCTTGACACCGCATACATTTACGGTTAGCGGTCATTATGGCTAAGCGAGAACATGAAGCACATAACATTAATTATATCTCCAATCATATTTAATGCTAGCATATGGTGCTACATTTGATTTAGATAGTCATCCCAAGAATTATGCCAATCGTTTTCATCTTTATTTACGTAAGAATTATAATCCGAAAAAGATGGTAGCATTGGTTTTCTTAAAAGAACCATTCCTGCGTGCTCTGGAATTTTGTTTCCCTTCACCGAATTACATAACTTGCAGCAAACAACGCAATTTGAAAAAGATGTTGAGCCGCCAAGTGAACGTGGAATTATATGGTCTATGGTAATTTGAGATGATATTAATACTTCGCCACAATATTGGCAAGTCTTTCTATCCCTTTTAATTAAAACGTTGCGACTAAATCCAGTTTTGGAATAATTTCTGCTGAAACTGTTTTTCAATCTAACTACCGATGGATGCCTAATCTTGCCAGATGTCCACACAATATAATCATCATATTCATTAATCGTCTCTATCTTTTCTTTTACGAGTAATTTTATCACTTTTTTTTCGGTAATGAAATTCAAAACCTGATATGACGAGCTTAGTAGAAGTGTTTTCTTGGCCATATTATATACTCAAATTAATTCTGAAAGTGCATCCCTTATATCCTTGCCATCTATCTCATTGCCAAGACAATGATAACCGGTTCTAACCCTGCGGGCAAATAACTCCAAACGATTTAATTCTTGATCTGGAAAAATACGATCTAATTTATCTTGTAATATTTCTGGCTTTTGAGAATGTCGTAAATTAGGGGCAAAGAATACCGATCTCTCACTCCTATTTCGTATTTTACTATTCATCTTTCCGCAAGTTCCAATTAATGCAACCTCATGAACTCCACGCGAAATACGCCCCATACCAAATGATAGAAAGTCATTCCAATCAATATTATTCCAATCGACTACCTTTTGCTTACTTAACTTTTTAAATGGTTCTTTTTTGATTTTTACCCATATCCAAGATTGCTTTAAAGTGAATTGCCAGCTTTTCATAACATCTAGTCCTTCATCTAAAATAGATGACGGAACCCATAATGCTAATACTGCTCCAGTCGGATCCGTAATATCTTTTATTGGCAACGCTTTAATATCATCAATCGTCATTACATTATAATTGGCCTCTGCTCCACGCTTAATGTCGCTATGACGCAATGCGTCATCGAATCTCCATGGAGGATCTGCGCAAATCACTGAATATTTTTTACCCATCTAAATACAATCTCCAATCATTTTAACGTAACCGTCGGTAGCTCATACGGACTTACCTTACCATCTACTTGTATATTCTGAATAACTTCCATTTTAGGTTGTTGTTGCGATTCAATTTTCCTAATAGCAACTTGGTAATTTCCAGGAGAAAGAGACGCCGTCCATTTACCAGTACTTCCAGTCTTCGTATTCAATACTAATTTAGATGTCGCTTTATCTATAATTTCTACTTTAGCTAAAAATACCGATTTTCCAGCACTTGAAACAACTCTTTGAATTACCGGTACTGCATTTTGAATAACAACTTTGTCGCTTTTCTTAATCTGCGATTTTGGTTGAAACTCTTGTTTTTGAATATTGGCTACTTGTTCTCTTGTTATAGGCAATTTCTGAGACTGCATAGAACCATTTTCCTCATGAGGCGCTACATTGGTCTGCTTTAAATTATTTTCCGGTTGCATATCTTGTCTAGATGTTCTGCGATATCCAAGTAAATCACTTACTTCCGGCAATTTGTTTTCTGCAAAAACTGGAAATTCCCTTTCCGGATCTGATGAAATAAAATCATCCATAGGAGATACCGGAATCTGCGGGGCGGTATTAGCCGCCTCCGCAGTAATATTAGGCAAATATGTTTTTTGAGATTTAATTGATTGCAGTAATTCGCTAATCTTATTTGATAGTAGCTGGTTAGCGAAATTTTGCGATACAACTAAATTGGTCAGGTTATCAATTTTCGCCTCTAATTCCAGTAGAACTTGCGAAGCTTTACGAGGTTCATTTTCCATAATACTTCCTTATGATAGAAATACTCCTACTTTTATAGCTACTCTTTTTAGAATCGCTATACCGTCAACTTGTATTGGTTCGCCGTTACATAGCTCATGCTCACCAAAAACCAAAGACCTCGTTTGCTCCTGTATATATTCGAGTGGCCCCGAACAAATACAATCTCCGTTTACTAAAAGCAAATACTCTTCTTCATCCAATTGCTGAAGAATCGACGACAAATATTGATCTTTTAAAGTGACTTGCGTATTACTTTCATTAGAATGTGCATTACTAACGTATTGGGAAACAAAGTTATTTCCCTTTACATACGTTTCTTCTTGTGAAAGTTCCGACGGATCTGATGATACATATTCATTATTATCTATCATAGGTTCGTTAGGATCAATATCTGAAAGATCGCCAATGATCTTCGAATCAACTCCTGACCAAGTTTGCTCGATGCTATTTCCAACATTTGGTATAGACCCTCTACCTCTACCAATTGTAGATGTAGGTTGCTGCGCATATGGTTGAACATTTGATGTATGAATTACTTCGCGAGTTCTACGACCTGCGCTAGCTGGAATTGCCATAATGTTTTGGTTAGCTTGACCGCCAAGATCCTGTCTAACTGGCTGTATACCAAGTTCTTTATACTGCGGGATATTAGACCTATTATTTTGCGGTGTCTTGACTGGCGTATTTTGATATTGCTTCACTTTATTAGACATTTGTATTACTCTCTATTTCTCACTTGTCGCGGCTTATCTTCGCCCTCTCGCGGCATACGAGGGGATTCTAACTCCTGACGCTTTCGTTTCATTTCGTTGCGCTTACGCCTCCGCCTTACCGATGGCTTTTCGAAAGATTGTTTCTCCTTGTATGTTGAAAGAATCCTCTCTTTCTGAACGAGCGCGCGGAATGCGCGTAGAGCGCGATCAAATTGTCCATTTCGAACAATCACTTGTAGCGGTTGAGCTTGAACTGGTTCATGCTCTTGTGTATTATTGTCGGAGACTAACCGATCTGTCTGATTCTCACCTCCCTTCCGCGACTGTTTGTTGTTATCATCGTACCTTCGTCTATTATTACGTTCCGTCATGAAATCTACTAACCCGATTTAACCTTATCTAGTTACATTGTTTGTGGAGCACTATGAAACGCTCCATACATCTATATATCATGCATTATCAACTTATTCGCTTTACATTAACAATTCTATTGCATGCCGGATTTACGCACGTATAAAAATCTCCGAATTTACCATTTCTTTTAATTGTAACGTTAGAACACTTATCGCATAATACCTTATCACCCTCTTGCGATGAATATGCATTAAATAATTCTGCCGAGTATGTACTCCAAAAACTCTTCAAAACATCTATGTGATTTGCTTTTCCTTCTGCAATATCATCAAGAAGTTTTTCGAATTTACTTGTAAAATCATAATCAACGAATGTGAAATTACTATTCAAAACATCGGTTATCTTTTTGCCCAAATCCGTGGCATGAAATACATTACCGATCTTTTCTACATAATTTCTAGCCGTAACCTTACTTAATAACTCACCATATGTACTTGGGCGACCGATATTGCGATTAACTAGCTCCTTTATTAGCTTGTCCTCCGAATATCTTGGTGGAGGCTGAGTCTGCTTTTTATCTAACTTAGGCCAATTGTTATCTAGTAATAGCTTCTGACCTACCGAAAGATTCGGTATATCAATTGAGCTACCGTCTTTAACATCTAATATTTCAAGAAATCCATTATCTTTCAACGCCTTACCCAATGCTTTTACCTTTGCTTTTTTATCGCTAATTGGATGCGCCGTAACTGACAACGTATTATATACTGCCGGCATCATTTGGCTTGCAACAAAATACCTCCAAATAACCTCATATACAATCTTCTCATCCGGATCGACCATTGCATAATTTTCCCAAGGTAAAATGCTTGAAATCGATGTTGGCCTAATGCATTCATGGGCATCTTGCGCCGACTCCCTATTCTTATATGTGTATGGCTTCTTGGGAACGTTATACTTTGCACCAATCCACTGCCTAACCTCCTCCAACGCTTCATCACCAACACGAACTGAGTCGGTTCTAATATATGTGCAATAACCATTTTCATATAACGATTGGGCTGCCTTCATAGTTTTATCTGCCGAGAATCCATATTTCTTGCTCATAATTCGCTGTAATGTAGAAGTAACTAGCGGTGGTTGCGGATTTTTTACTTCATCTTGTGCAATAACTTCTGATACAACATAATCATTGTTAGATAGGACATTTTTGACATTTTCGGCAATTTTCTTATCTGTCAATTTATTTACGTATTTTGCGATAAAACTATCGCTACCATTATTTAATGATACCTGAATTGTGAAAAAATCTTGTGGAACGAATTGCTCAATTTCTCTTTCGCGATCAATAATCATCTTTGTAACGCAGCTTTGTACGCGCCCACCACTTAATGATGGTGATTTAAAAGTATTCATAAGAAATGGCGAAATTGTAAATCCAACAATCCGATCAAGTATGCGGCGCGCCTCTTGAGCATTGACTAGGTTCTGATCTACGTCTCGCAGGTTTTGAATTGCCTTCAATATTTTAGATTTCTTAATCTCATTAAAAACTCCACGCCTAATTGGCTTGCCCATATCTTCAAGTCTTTTTGCCAAATGCCAAGAAATTGCCTCTCCTTCCCTATCTGGGTCGGAAAATAGCATAATGCTATCGCATACTTGCGCAGCCTTCATAAGATTATCTAGAACATTTATCTTATCATCCATTAATACATATCTTGGCTTGAAATTGTTTTCAATATCTATTCCAATGCCGTGCTTCTTTCCCTTCGCAAGATCCGCTATATGCCCGTAACTTGCCATAACAATATAATCATCGCCAAGATATTCTTGGATTTTATGTGATTTAGCCGGGCTCTCAACAATAATTAAAGTCTTACTCATTTTTCCACCTAATAATTTTGCATACCATTCATGAATCTACTTCACAAAAATGTTGTTTGTTTTTTCGAAGAAATGTTATCTGATTTAGATTGCCAGGATGACACGAGAGCATATATCATAGGAATATACGGTAAATACAAAACTGCTAATTTTGACCTATCAAAAGATAGTGTCGGTTTAATGTTCTTGGAGGCTAGATATAAAAACGACTTTGCTACCTATCAAAATATTGCCGATTGGCTCTTATATACCACCACCTACACACCTTCTCATTTAAAGTTCGCTAGCAAGGACTATTATGACAATGTTGCGCAGCTTTCTTATTACTCATGTTATCGGCTAATCAATAAGCAATGGAAACTATATGAGCAATTATCGAACGACTACGTTATATTAACTGATAAAATACACAGGATTTTCATTAAAAACGGGATTGCTCTAACACCACTAGATTAATAATCATTAGGGAAATGTCAAGATCTTTGCCCTTTCAACAATCTTTTTTCTAATCCTATTTACATGAGCCATGCCACCCATGGAATAATGGGGTGGGACTCGCAAATGCTTGACTAAAACGTGAGTGCCAGGGCTCACGTCGCGCACCTTAATTAGCGAGAACGTATATTCGACAACATTATCCGTCAATATTTTTTTAGTCTTTTTATCGCTAATACAAATGATCTTTCCAATATAATATGGTCTCGTTATTGCTCCTTGACGACCGCCAATATAAAACTCCTTTGTTCCATTTTTTATTACACCATTTGCCGATACAATCCCCTCAAAATCACTAATGCCATCAAAAAGTGATATATTTTCGTCAAGCAACGAATCTACCCTATAAACCTTTTTATTTTTCTTGAATGATATTGGTAGCGCACCTTCAAGAAGTCGTATATATTCTTGAAATACTTTACATTGAAATCCCGAATATCCACAACTACTACCATTTAACAAATAATCTACCATTTCCGTAGGAAATTTTTGTAGCAAATTATCAAAAGATATATAAATTAACTCCTTATGTTTTACAGTAAATTCGGAACTATTATATGGGACACTGTTCCTTTGGTAATCTATAATATCCTTCAAAAAAGAAACCTTATTTTCTAAAGTCTCAGCAATCTCCATACATGCGTGTACACCTGCACGTATGTCGGCGACCGTATCATGCATTGTTCCGCCATGCTCCTTAACTGCATCCAATGTTAAACTTTCCCTATTGTTCTTTATGGTAGGATGCCTCATCTTATCCAAATCATTTAAATTGCCAACAAAACAACAATCGAAATATGGGCAAGTTATTATTGACGTATTTTCCAGTGGATTTGGAATAAATCTTCCGCAATCATTGCATTTGTATCCAGCTTTATTGTGCCTAGAAAATGTCCTGTAAAATAGAATTAATTTTGGATCCTCTCCATTTTTCAACTCATGCGAGCAATTGTCGCACTTAAAAACATAATTAAAATATGTTATTACATTGGTTTTACCAAGATATAAACACCCTGGGCATACATGATCTGTAGCTTGCTTTACGAAATTCTTTGATTTTTTTTTCAAAAAAACATTGGCAATATAGAATAAATATTGATTTAGCTCCTCTATCGGATTTTCTTTATTTAGAAATGTTATACAGCCCGATTTTAATTCTTCGGTCAATTCCGCGATCAATGCTTGCAGCGATAGCTTATTGCTATTTTTAAAATAGGATCTATGAAGATTTGTTATCCCAACATTATATTGTTCTAGGAATAATTTAATTAGTAAATCAATTTCCATCATCTTTCACCAAAATAATTAGTCACTTCTTTTGCATTCGTATATGCTATTTGAAATCTTTCCATGTTTCGAAAACTATCGCGAATCAACGCATCGCCACCACCTAATAAATTCTCTGCCCCTACCGCGTCCAATACCACCTTCGAATCAACGTGGCTTGGCAAACGACATGCAATGCGTGCTGGGAAATTGGCCTTTATAGCCCCGCTAACGACATTTACCGATGGCCTTTGCGTGGCCAATATGATATATATATGTGCCGCTCTACACTTTTGCGCCAAACGACAAATTATATCTTTGAATAAATTGTCCTTATCTTGTATGATTAAGTCGGCAAATTCGTCTATAATAACAACTATTGGCCTTATATTAGATCTATTATCAAAACGCAATATATCATATCTTGTTTCCATTATTCCAACTAAATCATCTAGCATATCATATGCGTCTAAATAATTATACGCTACCTGCATTCCGAGCTTTTCCTCGTAATCAACAAACTCTATTTTCTTCGGATCTATTAGCTTTATACATACATCATTATAATTGAAGCAGTTAGCTATGATATTATTTAGTAATGTGCTTTTACCAGATCCCGTTGTGCCAGCTACAAGCAAATTAGGATTCTTTGACAAATCCATCCACACTCTTTTACCACTAACATCTTGTCCTAGTAAAATATTTACTTCACCATTTGGTATGTCATTATTTTCAAAATAATCGAATAGATTTAGGCCTGATGCCCCCGCTGTCGCAAACTCTAGCCTAACTATACCTTCTTTATGTAATACCTTTATACTGGGCTTACACGGTGTTTTTAGTGCTAGCGATATCTCATCGCAACATCTTCTGATATGATTTACTTTTGCGTTCGGATATAACTTCAAGTCGTAATTGAAGTAGTTCCCCGTTTCACTACAATCTACGCATGAGGCTTTTATACCGAATGACTGGACGATCTTTTCGAAATCTTGTGACGCTATCATTACCTAATAACTTAAGTACGAAATTGATGTAGTCAAGAACTTGCAATTAATAATATTTGGAGGCGAAAATCTTTTTCAATTCGTTCGGCTCCGGCTCCAACAAACTGACTTTTTGCGATATCTTTATGCCAGTTTTTAATGCGGTTCCAAATGGTAGTTCTACAACCAAATCACTAAATTCGTTTCCACCAATTACTTCCGTTGAATATGGTTCGCCATAACATATTTGAGTAACCTTGCCTGCGTGACAAAAAATTATATCAAGTGGTGAAGGTGTCGATTGCATCCAAAATTTATTTATCTGCGGAGTTTCGTATAAAAAAGACATATTAGGAACAGGGGGCTTAACGTGCATAAGTCCACGTTCTTGCTCTTGGCATGAAATAGCGAGCAATGTTTCAAATAAATTTGAACCTATGACAATTATACCAGATCTCATTTCTTTTTATTTTCCGCGTTGCGATTAACTACTCTGTACAAATTATATACATGAACCCTAATATCCGTAATGTCCTTATTAATGTTCTTCATTATAGGCGCCATTTCTTCTGGCGCCGTCTTCCTTCTTTCAAGAAGATTCATTAACTGATTTAAACTGTGACGACCGTCTTGAGCTAGGTCGTACACCATTAATCTATAATCGGATGAGTCATTGGGAATTAAGTTATGCCGAGCCCTACCGATCCATTTCTTGATGAATGATTGAGCGGCTGCTTCTAACTGATCTTCGGGTTTTTGAGAAGGTAATTTTAACATACCAACTGCATTCTCAATATCCTTCAATGATTTACCAGTTACTCCAAATTTCCTACCAATTAACTTCAATAGGTCTTTGTACTTTGATATTATTGTATCGGCTATATCTGACTTTTTATCTAGATCTTCTGATACATTATAACTATTAATATCTGCAACTATTGGTGCGAAAATGGATGCACCATATATTTTGCCGCCTGATATGGATGTTATATCATTCTTAATTTCGGTAATTTCATTTTCTTTGGAATCAATTGGCTTTTCTTTATTTGATTCGGGTTTTTCCAGTACCGGAACGCTCATTAGCTTTTCGTAATCATCGAATGTATTTTCAACAAAATGCCACTCATTCAAAACATCGTGAGCTAAATCATATGCATCTTTTACATTGGCGAAGGTATTGATTGGACTTATAATTATTTCTTGCATTTTACCAAGCATTTTATACACCTTCGTGCACTTCTTCAACATAACCATTCGATGACGCCTTCGCTTGGCTCCAGTACCATATCCCATTGTGGGGTTCATTATACGAGTTAGGGTTCGCGTAGCCTTATTCGATGCTTCGGAAATTAATTCGTATTTTTCGAATGAGGCTACGTTGGCGAATGGTGAAGGAGTGGTGCGCGTCTTCTCGGGTGATTCGTACTTTTTATCAAGCCTATCAAGGGTATTAGTACCATGTTGCTGGACTTTCTGACGCCTTGCTTTAGCATATTGGGCCTGTTGGGCAGCAATATTTTCACCTTCTTTTGCCAAATCACTGAACTCTGATGTCAATTTAGTTAGTATTTGGACAATTTGCGGGATCTCTTTCGTAATTGGTGTGCGGGTCTGGACAAACTTATTAGGCCACCCGTTCATTAGTTTTTTCATTGCAATTATAGAGTTTATTAGGGTGGAGACCTTAGAGTTCCACGCGCTTTTAGCCTCTCGCAATTTTTCCTGCGCAGGATCCATTGATGTTTTTCTGGCAGTCTTTTCAAGCATATAAAAATGATGAAATATTGATATGAACACTAAATAATATGATCTATAATCCCATAACGTTTTGCGTCATTGGCATTCATCCAAACGTCGTCAAGACAATCTTTGCGAATTATTTCTAAATCTTGTCCTGTATGGGCAGCTAAAATCTTCATTACATTATCATTATTTTCCTTCAAGAAATGATGATAATTATGAGAACCCGCTGGGTCCAAACCAGGTATGGGCCATACTGCCTGAATCCCATGGACCATCAAACGACAATTTTTCATCCCGTATCTCTCACCTTTAGTGCCTGCTGCCAATATCACTGCAGCTGCCGAGTAGCACCTCCCAATACATACCGTCTTAATTGGCGCTTCAATCATTTGCATAATATCATAAATATTGAATAGCCCTGAAATGGCCCCACCGTTAGAATTAATAAATATTTCAATTGGCGCCATATGGTCTTCGTGATTGTAATGCAACAATAATGCAGCTACTTGTGAAGCCATTTTGTTAGTTACATCTTCCGATATAAATATCGTCCTACCCTTTGTCAAGACAACGTGACTATCCTCATATCCCGAGGAGTTGCCCACGCCTTCATTATCGCAATCTTCGCAATTTTTCATGGTCATGCTCCTCATTTGGTAAATCCAATCACCTTATCTAATAATCCAAATTTTGCAGCCCTTTCCGCCGTGAAGAAAACCCTTCTATCGAAAAAATTGGTAACTTCTTTAACTGTCTTTCCAGTAGCCTTTGCTAAAATACCAAGCATGCGTTTGTTATCTTCCTCTGTCATCTTCATAATCTTATTTACATTAACCATATCAACCATGCTAGCATAATTATTTTCAAGCTGATTTACCAAAATAATTGCGTTCTTGGTAGCTAACCTCATTCCAGGCTCTCCACCAGCCAATAGCATTACCGCCTCGCTTGCAATAATACCGGTGCAAATAGTCTCTATTGGCGAAGTAACCATTTGCATCATATCATAAATTGCAAAAATATTGCGAATGTCTCCGCCATCTGAATTAATGAAAATACTTATTTTCTTCCCAGGGTCTTCATAATCTTTCAATAGCAAAGTGGCGCAAATATCGCTAGCAACATTATCTGTGATATTTCCTGTAATAAATAGTATTCTATCACTTGATAATTTTTGGAAAACATCCGTTGGCATTGGGCCATTTTTGGTTTCTTGCAATACTATTGTGTTCAAGATTAATTTCCCTTTCGTCTCTCCTCTTTTTCGCGATCCTCTGCGCAGGAGATACATGTAATGTAATATGGGTTAGCTAAAAGCCTTTTTTCCGCTATTGGTTCTTCGCAATCGACGCAAATTCCGTATGTATTTTTACCGATCCTTTCTAACGCCATTTCAATTAAATTTATCTTTCCTTTATTTAGACCAAGGAAACGCTTCTGCATATCAAGTTCTATATTAGCTTGTATCTTATCCGTTTCATCACCATCTGAATCTATATCATCGTTTTGTAAATATTTTAGCAGTATGTTGCGCTTTTCTTCAAGCAGTCTCTTTTCGATATTTTTTAAGAAAGTTTTACTAATCATAGAAACCTTAATTCTGATATTGGAACAGTAAAGTGCCCTGACGGCTTCTGCGTATTGCTATTATCAAGCCTCCTAATAAAGACTAAATATGCATGATCTTTTGGATCATCAAGTAAAAATGCGTTAACCTGCCATCCGTTATACTCCGCTTCCTTTACCGAATTTTTACTCAAAGATATCTTTGTTGCCTTCATAGGTACTCGAGTTCTTTTCTTATAGAATGGGCCAAACGTCTGCTGCGGCTTGACCGAAAACTCTTTCTCAAATAATTCGATTGCGTCACTCAATAAATCCGCTTCAATTGTTTTAGACGCTAATATGCCATCTATTGCGGCTGACAAAACAAAATAAATTGATCGTTTTCGCCTACTCATCGGGCCCCTCTTTGGCATTTGATATCTTATCCGGATCAAGTAGCAAGAGTAGTTTCTTATGAATGCTATTTGCCAATTTAAATCTCATTGTTTTATGCAGCCTTGATTCCATAACTTTTTTGAAAAAGATATTATAATACTTCTTTATTGGGTCTTCTTTTAGCGAAAATGTTCCAAAATTATATATCTTTACCTCTTTACCATCTTTTAAATCATTTATCATTTCCTCAAATAATATATTAATAACGCTCAATACATGCAAATGATGAATGGATCTATTTATTTTTTTATTGATGTATCTCCATAAAATTTGCTTATTGACAATATTTGATTTGCTCATACGTTTGCCTTGAAAAATAACTTCAAATACGTTTCGTATTGTTCTCCGCGTGAAAACAAGTTATCAATTTTTGATATTATTCTATGCTCCAATAACTGTTTTATGCAAAAATTAATATCGTATTGAGAATATTTTCGACTATTGAAATTACTAATGTTGCACGATTTGTTTTTTATTAAATCACAAATGAACTTGCAAATCTGTGGATTTTTAATTTTTGCGAATTCAAGAATTTTAATTTCATCATCATTTCTCTTTGTTTTAGGTCCGAACTCCATGACAACGTCCAGCAATTTACCTCTGCGAACTTTTAGTTTTTCTACTTCAATAATTTTTCGGTCAATGATATCTATTTCTTTTTGAGCAGACGATGCTATATCCGTTGATGCAAAAATACCATCCTTAATGCATTTTTCAATGAAGTCCGAATGAAATTTAGAATCTAATTTCTTACCCTTCATCGCTTTGCCCTATAAATTGGTCACGATATTTTACAAAAGATATTAGGGAAGAATATAGATCTTTATATTCATTGCATTTTTGCCAAGGAACCATTAGTTCCCTAATTTGCTCCATTGCTGCCAAAAAGGTCGCTTGCAAAAATGTCGTACAATTTAGCCATTCTTTTCCGTCGATAGATACTGCCAACATAGGATCGCTATCTAGCGGATCATCCGATTCAATATGCCTAAAATACATTCCGTATGTTGGCGCATCTTTTGATTTAATTGCCATGGCAAATTCTGGAAATTCATCGGACGCGCATTCCGTTAGCAATACTTTGACGTCATTCTGCAAAAACGACAATTGGCATCCCCATACCCTACCCTCGTAACTAACTCCATCTGATTTAAAGCGGAACTTTTCAGGCAAAATATATTCTTCGTCTAATAGTGATTTGGTTTTTAGACCAACTGTATCTGACGGAATGATTGCAAAGTTCGACATTACATGAGAAACAATTTCTCTCAAAAGTAAACTATTCATTTTCTATTCCCGATTGCTTGTTGTAAAATATCTCGAATATTCGGCAATGCGAAATTTAATACCGGCAATTGCTTATACCCTTCGTCAATAACTTTTTCAAATTGAAAATCATCTCCATTGACGCGCCTTGAAGCTAATTCTGTCATACACATAATGGCAATATCGCGATAACACCCGAAATACCTATCGCATATAATCATTTCACATAATTTTTGAGACGAGTATGTTGGAATCATATCCTTGACCACATTCACGTCCAACTTCACATTTCCAATATCTTCGGTTTCATCAAATTGATTTTCAAATTCGTTCGCCATTGTTTCCTTTTAGCAATTTAGATGTCGAGACCTTCACTCTCACCGCAGGAAATGTAACACCGCCTCGATGGTGAGTAAAGACGAAAAGCTTCATGTCTGGAAAGAAATTAAAGAAATTCAATATTCTACCCATAAGCAATAGCTCCCTCATGCTTTGGAATATAGCCTTGACTATGACACTAATACTTGCCTTGTCAAGGATAGGATATCGAGTATGGATGCGGTTAATCAAGTCTTCATTATATCGAATATTAACTGGATATTCCTCGTTCATAAATTCAATTACCTGTTCATGATCTAGATCTTTGAAACCGAATGGATTGACCTTTGAATGGTTCGTCATGATACCTCGGAAAGACATATATCAACTTTCGAATAGACTTTTCTGCTTAATGTTAATATATAATCAATCCCCCTATATATACCCCTTGTTCGTTTGTCGAGAAAAACCTAGAAATGAAAATTGTTTTGTGACTGTAATTATATTGTAGTGATAATGTTTGCGGTCATACAATGGCAAATAGCGCCAGGATGACTTATAAAGGTCCTTTGCCAATCTGGATCGACCAAGGCCCAATGGAGTGGATTCGGGGTCAGCAGACAATGTTATACGAAGACGACAGCGGGTTTGGCGGCAATGGCCAACAGCAACAAGACAAGATAATCGCGGTCAGCCATAAAGAATGTTTCAAAATACTGGCAATAAAAAGATATTCGTATGCAATATACAATCAACAATCAAGGTCTTCATGGAAAAATGTCAAAAAGTGGCTGCCCTTTATATCGCAACATTGCAGGCATTAGCTATAATTCTAACCCAGTCGCATTGGCTAACTCGTGGGACAACCTTCTACGGCGATCACTTATTATTCGAGCGAATATATGATTCCGCATTGGATGACCTAGATGCGGCAGCCGAAAAATTAGTTGGAATATTTGGTGACGAAGTATTGAATTATGAATTGCAGGCTGAATTATTGAATAAAGTATTATTGCGGTTCAAAAATCTTGAAGGATCGCCTTTGGAAATGTCATTGGCAATAGAAAAAGATTTTTTGAAGTTTTCCCAATCAGCTTACGATTGCTTCAAAGAAGAGGAAAAAATGACGCTAGGCGTTGACGACCTAATAATGTCTATCGCAAGCAATCGCGAAACATCGGTATATCTAATACAACAAGCACTAAAAGGCTCAGAAAAATAACCTACTTCGAGCGACTTTGGGCGGCATCTACGAGCGCGGCATAGACGTTTATATTTTCTCGCAATGACAATTTTGTTAGCGTGAATAATATTTCGCCCATTGCCCGTGATTTTATGCCCGCAAGTTCCTCGGCATTTGGAGGTATTTTTTCGCATAAAGTTTTATATAGGTTGACTTTTAGTTCTAGCTCGTTTAGAACACCGTCCAGCGGCTGATTGGCGGATGTGTTTTTGTTTAGTTCTTCGCACTGGTTCCAAAGATCATCAAAACTAATTGCCATTGGTTTTAATCCGAATTTCTTTTGTTATCCATTGGCGCAATTTGGAGTGATTCGCACCCCTGCTCACTTACGAAAACGAGGAAAGTGACGCCATCTTTACAATCAATTAGGATTGGCGATTCGATTTTCGCAACATAATAGGTCTTGCCCCACCTATCTACATTTGGTTTTAGATCAATAGTAATATTATGATTTGGCATTCAATAACTCCAATTGGTGTAATAATTATATTGCGCGAAAATTGTATCAATCTATCTTGCTTAATTTATATATTAATGAAAATAATTCATTTTGCAGCTTTTCAATAGGAATGGGATTTCCATTAGCATCCGCCATTTTGACCATACCATATTTATGGCGAGCCTCAAGTTCATCTTTTATGGCTTTAATTCGAAATGTCATATCAAGTCTTTTGCTCATGCTATATTATATATCAAATCAATACCAGCTATACACTGTCTTCGTTAAACATTTTTAAAATATTGGTGCCCTCGGCGAATTACGATATCGCATCCGGTGGGTTAGGGCCACCGACTCTTCCTTTGAGCTACGAGGACACAATATTAATATATCATTCATTCGCAACATTTAATGGATCTGCACCACCTTTGTAATTAGGGTTCCACCGATATGCTATATCGCAGCCACTATCGTCAGCTTCTTTTCTTTCTAGGCATCCCTCATTGGCTAGCGATATTATAAAATTGGCAATTGCGTCTCCTAGTGGATTTGTAGACCAAATAACTCCTTTCACACCATTCCACGAATCCTCATATGGCTCAGTATTGAAGTCTGGCCAAAATCCTAGGCAAGCGCCAATCTCATAACATGCAGTGTCCCAATCGTGCCAATCCGCCAATCTTTCTTTTAATGTTCTCATTTGTTTCACCTCAATGCCAATTTTAACTTGTTGCAAATTTTCTTGCTATCTTGTCCTGGTGCCAACGCCACTGCGGTTAAGGAATTGCCAAGTTGAGTCTATGACACTCGATGCCCCGAAGCTTTAGCT
>Ga0182030_10003730_pt1 | contig 32560 bp, 24 predicted proteins | sample 812S3MmetaG_FD_121299 | JGI IMG/M metagenome (GOLD analysis project Ga0182030, IMG submission 121299) | Permafrost microbial communities from Stordalen Mire, Sweden - 812S3M metaG (Illumina Assembly) | ecosystem: Environmental > Terrestrial > Soil > Wetlands > Permafrost | place: Sweden... | reverse complement strand
CCATGCAGGCGGTCAAACAAGCGGCAGATGGTTATCGCCTCACTGCAAACAGCGAAAGCGATGTCGTGCGGAACGTCACCATGTCGGCAGTGCTCGACCGCTATGAGAGAGAATTTCTGACTCCGTACACTGAACGACCTTTGGGCACCATCGACGATGGAAAGATCAGTGTGCAAACTGCGAAATCCTACCGTTCCTACATTCGCGGTCGGATTAGACCACGCTGGGAAAAGTATCCGATCTCCGAATTCACGAAGCCTCAATTGAGATCAGCCATTGAGACATGGCTGACAGACTTGTGCAAGTCAGGAAAGCTGGCTCCGAAGACAGTCCGCAGCATCGGTTCACTGATGCGCTTGATCTTCAGGCGCGTTGTGAAGTGGGGCTATCTTGCCAGCAACCCGATGGATTTCGTCGACCTGCCCGAAGGCTCAACTCGCAGGAAAGAGAAGCCGCGCTCTTTGACGCCGACGGAATTTCTGGCGTTGCTGAAGCTCTTCGGACCCCGCGAGAGGCTCGCAGTCGAGATTGCTGGATGGCTGGGTACGCGGCGCAGTGAAGGATTCGGCTTGAAATGGCAGGATCTCGACCTCGATCGCTGCGTGGTCACCTTCCGCCAGGGCTTCGTCTCCGGTCGCATCTCGCAACTCAAGACCGAGGCATCACGGACGCAGATCAGCCTTCCGGAAACAGTGCGGGACTCCTTGATGGCTTGGAAAAAGTTGACGCCATACTCGGCGTCGGAAGACTGGGTGTTCGCCAGTCCTGCGACCAATGGGCAGCGCCCCATGTGGCCAGACTCAATGCTGGCTGACTACATCCGGCCAATTGCAGAAAAAGGGGGCTTTGGCCGGATCGGTTGGCACACCTTCCGGCACAGCCTCACTTCCTGGGGCAAGCAGGTGCTGACGCTTGAGGAGACGAAGGAGCTGATCCGTCACGCGAACATTCAAACCACAAGCGACATCTACGGCGGCCTCTCGCTGGACGCCAAGCGCGCAGCGCAGACCCGTCTGGTGAAGTTCATTCGTGAGGAGGGAGAAAAGGCGGCTGAAGAGGGAAATCTGTAATCTGTCCTCAACTGTCCTTTTTGGGGTGTTTGAAGGTGGCTTTAAGTTGTTGATTTATTTGGTTGCGGGGGCTGGATTTGAACCAGCGACCTTTGGGTTATGAGCCCAACGAGCTACCGGGCTGCTCCACCCCGCACTCCTATCTTAGCAAGCGGAGAAAGCGGGGTCAATCGAGTTCGAGAGTCTTTTTCGGCCGGCGCGGTGCAAATCGCGCGGCTCAACCGTAGGTATCGGCTGGTTCTCTCTGGATTTTTTGAGAATCAAGCTCTTTTTGCGGACTGCGCCGCGGCATCTTCGCACCCATCGATGCGCGGCGTCCACTTCCCGCGGCGCTTACTTCACGTCGGTCCCGGCGTCGTTATTTTCGCCTTCGACGGAGATGCGCAGCGAGCGCAGAAAGTGCAGATCGTGTTGCGTGAAGGCTCCCGCCTCCGCGGTGGTCTCGGCGCTGGCCTCGGCCGCGGACTGGCCCGCTTCGCCCTTCTTAACCGGTACCGCGGTGACCTCGTTCAGTCCGATCGTCGCCTCCAGCATCAGCAAAACGTCGAAGCCGTGCTTGCGGATGTCCTGCACCACGCCCGCAATCTGTTCGCTCTCAATGACCGACTCGTGAATAGCCTCGCCGAGTTGCTGAATCAGTTCGCGCAGACGGGATGTCACGGTCACCTCCACGAGCGGCATCCCATATGGGAACACATGGGAGCGGCGGCTTGGATTCTTTCTACATTACTGCCAATCCCGTTCGAGAGCAACCGGGAGCTGCAGCTTTGGAGCAGGAGTGCGTCAGTTTGAAGTTCTCGCGAAAGGGCACGACTTCCAGCCTGCCCTGAGCTTGCCGAAGGGCGCCGCAGGCGCCTTAAAAAACTTCAAGGGCCTTAGCCCCTGATGGACAATTTCGCTCAAATTGGCCCACTTCCCATGGAGCAAAGCGATTGAGACCGCTGCTACCATCATAAACGGTATGAGAGCTCGCAGGATTGGCCGCGCTCTGGGCATCGCAGTCCGCGTCGCCGGACGCATCGCCGGGCAGCGTGTGACGGCTCCGGCCCAAGGCTCGTCCGCTCGTCCGTATGTGCATCCAGCCGTTCCGGTTGCCGGCTCTCGGAACCGGAACCTCGACGCCGGTCAGGCGGCTGCCCGCGCCACGGTCCAGGCCGGGCGGTCCGTGAGCCGCGGCGTGGGCGGTTTCTTCGCTCCCTTCCGCCGCGTGGGCGGAATCCTGTGGCTCGAAGTTACCGGAGTTTTTTTTCTGCTTCCCGTGGTTGTCTTTGCGCCCGCGCTCTGGCGCGCCATCCTCGCCTATCCGCACACGAGCGACCACAAGACACTCTGGCTCACGGCCGGAGTGATGGCGGTTTTTCTCTACCTCGGGATCAGTTCGTTCTGGCGCGCGCACCGCCGTTCCATGCGGGGCTAGGTTGCATCTCCGTCGCTCGGGAACAATCCGGGCTGCTCTTCACCCGGCCGCGCCGCCTCCACCCGCTTGCGCCCTGCGGCACCGATCAAGCTCACCACCTCAAGGGTCTGGATCGCCTGCCGGGGCACGTAGATGCGCTGGGTATTGGAGCGCGTATCGGGCGGGGTCAGGAGCAGGCCGGCGCCGTCCACCAGAGAACGGTCATTGGCCGCCAGCCCTTCCAACTCGTCGCCGTCGCCCAGAGTCAGGCGCAACCAGAGTCCGGCGGTGCGCGGCCGCAGCGAAAACCGCTTGCGCAACAACCGCTCAGGGTTCGCCTGGTCCGCCGCTCCGGCAGGGAAGTCGCGCACATAGCAGACCCACTTCACCTGCTCCCAGCCCACGCGGACCACCTTGCCGCCGAGATCGAGAAACTCCAGTTCCGCCTTCTGCTGGCCGAAATCGGCGCCCGCGTAGCCGGCGCTCCAGTCGCGCGAAAACTTACGCACGATGACGGGTTTGCGCGCTGAGGCCATCGCTCTGGATTGTCGCACGGCGAGGCTGCGAATGGCGGCCTAGCCTATTGCTCTTTCTGGCTCCTCTGGTTCCAAAACGGAGTCCGGCGAGCGCTCAAGACTCCCACCGCAGTTCGATCGCGTCCAATCGTTGCTTGACCAGCTTGAAAAGCTGGTCATTCTGCTCAACTTGTGTTAATGTGTGTGTTTGCCAGCTTCCATGAATCGCCACGTAAGGGCAACCACATCAGGTACTTGGCTGAAGATTAGGATGGCAGAAACAGGATAGCCCATGCCCGACTATATCTACCTGCTGGAAAACCGGCTCTCTGCCGATCAGCGCCACGCCCTCACCGAGTTGCGAAAGGTGACGCGCGACGCCGGCACCATCCTGTTTCTGACCGGGGACGCCGTTCGCGACCTCACCAGTGGCCATGCCGTTCGCGAACTTGAAGTAACGGTGCACGGAAATGCCCTTAAGCTCAAGAAACCATTGGAAAAACTCGACGCCAAGCTGTGGGGCGAAGATGAGCTCTCGCGCAACCTTTACCTGTGTTTTCCCGGCACGGTGCGGGTGAATGTCGTCAGCGCCCATCGCGTGGAGTATCCGAAGCCAGGCAAGCCGGTGTATCACTGGACTTCGATCCAGGAGGACCTGCGCCGCCGTGACTTCACAATCAATTCCATGGCCATCTCGCTCAATGAAGGATCCTTCGGCCTCCTGATGGACCCCCTCAACGGCGCGGCCGACATCGAATCCCGAACCCTTCGCCTGGTTTCCAACTACGGGTTCCTGCAACAGCCTTCGCTGCTGATCCGCGCCGTCCGCTACCGCGCGCGTCTCGGCTGGGAGTTGGATTCCCGAACCCAGACCCGCTACGAAGATGCCAGGAATGAAGGTGTGATCGAGTTCCTCTCCGCCCACGAACGCAGCCAGGAACTGGAGCAGATTGGCCACGAGGAGGAGGCGCTCAAAGTGCTTCGCGCCCTTGAGGCCGAGGGCTGGATGAAGGTTCTCTTCCCGGCCTGGACGGCAGCCAAGGCCGACGAATCCAAGCTCACTGCCCTGCACGATCTGGCCGTGCAATTCCTTCAGCAGGGCGTTCACCCCGACCTTTCCGCGGCCCAGATGCAGTTGCTGACTGCAAAGCTGCAGCCGAAAGATCTGTCGGCGCTCAAGAGAGCCATGCTGCGGCCGGGCTTTGTGGAGGAGTGGAACCACCTCGATTCTCTGGCCCACGGCTTTGCCAAAGTGTTGCTGTCGAAGCAGAACGCCTCACCCTCGGCCGGCTACAAGCTCTTCATGAGCTATGACCCGGAAGCGATTCTCTGGCTTGGGTTTACCAGCAAGGACAAAACGGTTCAGGAGCGCTTCCATCTCTTCCTCAAGGTCTGGCCTGAAGCCCGCCAGCGCATCCCCTACCTACTCATGCAGGAGATGCGCATCACGCCTGAGTTGCCGATCTACGCCGAGCTGGTCGAGAAGATCTTTCTGGAACTGATCGACGGCCGTCTGGGCACGCCCGAGGAGATGCGCGCCTACCTCGAGCCGCACTCGCCGCCGCCGCCGCTGCAGGTCACCGTCAAGCGCACCCGCGGCCGCCGTGCCGAAGCCCGGATCAAGGAACAGGAGCTTGAGGACGAAGAGGAGTCTGAGGATGGGCTGGCGGCAGACGACGATCTGGAGCCCATCGGCGACGAAGAGGAACTGGACCTGAGCGTTTTGCCGAAGAGCGCCCTGGAAGCAGGAGCAGGCGACGAGAACGAGTCTGACGAAGACGAGGAAGAAGCTGCCGAGACAAAGGTAGCGCCGGCGGGCAAGAAGAAGTCTCATGCGCCCGCTCCGGCCAAGAAGGAGTCGGGCAAAGCAGAAGTGCCGGTTCCGCCCGCCAAGCCCGCGCTTCAGCAGCCAGGGTCAAAAGGCAAGCCTGCGGCAGCGCCAGCCAAGTCTGCGGCAGCGCCGGCCAAGCCTGTGGCAGCGCCAGTCAAGCCCGCGCCGCAAAAGCCCCATCCGGCCCCTGCGGTAAAGGCAAAGCCGGTTCCAGCCAAAGCCGTAGAGCCAGCCAAACCCGCCGCCAAAAAGCCTGCGCCAGCCAAGGCAAAGGCGCCCGCAAAGGCCGCTGCAAAGAAACCCGCCAAGCCCGCTCCTGAGCCCAAACCGGCGGTGAAGAAAACCGAGAAAAAAGCGGCGAAGAAGGCTGAAAAGAAAGCGGCAAAGAAGGCGAAGCACGGCAAAAAGCGTTAGGGTGGTTACATAATTGCCGTACCCAAGTCCCGTGCCCCGTCCTTGCGATTTCCTTCTGTCGCAAGGGCGGGAAACCACGAATGTGGGCGAACCCCAAAATGAATAGCGCGCATTGCCCTCTGAAGGTTCCTGCCGAATAATGCCCCCTTTGGGCCGCTACTTTGTGCAAATTCTGAACTTCATGGCTCAAGCGGCAGGATTGGGCGCGCGAACCGCTGCTTGCAAAGCCATAAGCATCGTCCCAGCCAGTCCTTGCGCCGGCTTCCGGCCAATTACCGCCCATTCACCCGGCGTTCGCCTGCCATTCCCAAATTCATCAAACGTTTGCAATTCCTTTGCCCGCGTGCATTACTCTGGTCTTGGTTCCTGCGGCTTCGATCCTGAAGAACCACTCAATCCGCCGCGGGACGAGGACCGACGGTTTGAGCCAATCCGTATTTGTTCTGGAAGACGACGCCGACATTGCCAGGCTGGTGCAGCATCACTTGGAAGCGGCGGGCTTTGAAGCACGCCTCTTTCATACCCCCACCAACCTCATTCCCGACGCCGAGCGCAAGGCGCCCGCGCTCTTTTTGCTCGACATCATGGTTCCCGGCGGCGACGGCCTGGACGTCTGCCGCCGTCTGCGCAATCACGCCGGACTGTGCACTGTGCCCATCATTTTTCTCACCGCGCGCGCCGGAGAAAACGATCGCGTTCTCGGCCTCGAACTGGGCGCGGACGACTACATCACCAAGCCCTTTTCCACGCGCGAGCTGGTGGCCCGCGTCAAAGCCGTTTTGCGGCGCTTCGAGCGGCCCACATCGCCCTCGATCATCAGCTTTGAAGAGATCGTCATCGATGCCGGCGCCATGCAGTTGAAGGTTCGTGGGACACTCACGACCACCACGGCCACTGAATTCCGCCTGCTCGATTACCTGGCGCGCCATCCCGGCCGCGTCTTCAGCCGCGATCACCTGCTCGATGCTGTCTGGGGCGATGCCCGCTTCGTCACCCCCCGCTCCGTCGATGTCTATGTGCGCCGCATCCGTGAGAAAATCGAGATCGACCCGGAGGAGCCGCGTTACCTGAGGACGGTGCGCGGCGCAGGCTATCGCTTCGAACTGCCGAAGGGCGAGTAATGCCAGCTCCTAGCCTCTAGCTCCTAGCTTCCAGCCTGTGAGTGCTTGAACAGACCGAAGCGGACGGCCCAAGCACTTTCACCCAGCAAGGAAAAAGCTAGTAGCTAGGAGCTAGAAGCTAGAAGCTGTTTCTCATGACGCAAAGACTCTTCACCAAGCTGCTCGGAGTGTTTCTCCTCCTCCTCGCCGTCCAGATGCTGGTGGTGGAGTTTCTCATTCACCGCATAGGAGAGCGCGCGGCGGGCGAAGTTCTCGGCGTGCTGGGCCGCGATGCCTTGTGGTCCGCGCTCCTCGCGCTTCTAGTAGCTCTGCCTCTGTCGGCCTGGGTCTCGCGCCGCGGCAAAGCCCGTCTTCGCCGCCTAGTCGAGTTTTCCCGCCGCATCGCCGACGGCGATCTCGCCGCCCGCATCGACATCCAGGGCGGTGACGAACTCTCCAAGGTGGAAGCCGCCCTGAACAAAACTGCCGAGCGCCTGGCCCAGGACTTTGCCGAACTCGAAAGCGGCCGCGCGGAGCTGGCCGTCATGCTCGACTCCATGCAGGAAGGCGTCGTCGCCATCACGTCCAACGGCGCCGTGCGCTGGTCGAACGCTGTCATGCAGGGCATCGCGGGATTGCAGCTCATCCCGGGCCGTCCGCTCTTGCACTTTGTTCGCGACCCCAATTTGCTGGCCTGCGTGCGCGGCGCCCTCGAACGCAGCGAACTCTGCGTGGGCCGCGCCAGCCTGCTGGCGCCTGGCCGCGTCTTTGAGGTCAACGCCGCGCCTTTGCTCTCGGGCGGCGCACTTGTCGTGCTGCACGACGTGACCGGCATCGAGGCCGCCCAGAAATCCCGCCGCGAGTTCGTGGCCAACGTCAGCCACGAACTGCGCACGCCGCTCACCTCCATCCAGGGCTACGTGGAGACGCTCATCGAGGATCCCAACCCTAGCCCCGAAACCACCCTCGAATTTCTCGGCGTGATTTTGAAAAACGCCAGCCGCATGACCCGCCTGACCGAGGACCTGCTGGCCCTGGCCAGCGTGGAGAGCCCCGACTACAAAGTGAAACTGCAGCCGGTTCGCGCCCGCGTGCTGCTCAGCGACGCCATCGACTCGATCGGCGGCAAATTCGTCGACTCCGGCGTCGAGCTCCAGTCCACGAGCGCGCCGGACTCTCTGGTGATGGCCGATCCCGACGCCATGCACCAGGTCTTCGGCAATCTCCTGGAAAACGCCCTCAAATACGCGAAATCGGGCAAGCGCATCCGCGTTTCCGCGCGCCTGCTCGCCTCCGAAGTCGAGTTCACCATTCAGGACTTTGGTCCCGGCATCGCCTCCGAGCACCTGGAACGCATCTTCGAGCGTTTCTACCGCATCGACAAGGCGCGTTCCCGCGAGTCGGGCGGCACCGGCCTCGGTCTCGCCATCGTCAAGCACATCGTGCAGGCCCACGGCGGACGTGTCTGGGTGGAGAGCGAGCTCGGCAACGGCGCCAGCTTCCACTTCACGCTGCCGCTGGCGCCGGTTCTCGAAAATCCTCCTCAGCCCGCACAGCAAACCCCCGCCGCAGCGTGACCGCAATCAAGAAGACGCCACGCTCAAGTGCAACAATGGAACTGCACCGTCTTTCTTGAGGATCAACCACCGTGAGAATCTCCAGGTATTGCGCCATCTTTTCTCTCATCCCCGCCCTGGCTCTGACCGCTGCCGCGCAGGCTCCCGGTCCCGCTCCGCGCTTCGATCGATGGACCATCCTTGGTCCCGGCGGAGGCGGAACCACCGCCAGTCCAACCATCAGCCCCGGCGATCCCAACCTGGTCGTGGAGCGCTGCGACATGACCGGCGCTTACATCTCCCACGACGGCGGCCTCTCCTGGCGAATGTTCAATCTGCGCAGCGGACTCGCGACCTTCGCCTTCGACCCATCGGACCCACGGCGCATCTTCGCCGGCGGCGCGGCGCTTTGGCGTAGCGACGACGCGGGCCAAACCTGGCGCATGGTCCTTCCCAATCCGCAAAAGAAGACCGTTGAACATCAAAACGGCGACCACGGCGACTACAGCCTGACGACCAACGACGGCAGCTACGTGACCGGCCTTTCGATCAGCCAGATTGCCTTCGATCCCAAAGACGCAAAGATCGTCCACGTAGCTTTTCACGACCCATCCACCTCTGGGTCGACACTCCTCGTCTCCAAGGACGGCGGAGACTCGTTCCATTACGAACACAGTTTCGATTCCGAGAAGATACTGCTGCTTGCTTACACGGGCGATCGGCGCATCGCAATCGGCAATCGCGGCGTCTATCTCGGCAAAGCCGAAACCGCCAAGCCGATTGCAGGCAGCGCCGATCCCCTCCGATATGCCTCGGCGGCCGAGACGCAGGGAACGGCAACCATCTACGTCAGCAATGCGAGCGGACAGGTTTTTGTCACGTCCGATTCCGCGGCCACCTGGCGCGAGATCACGCCGGACCTTCCCCATCGAGGAGAGGAATTCCAAACCATCGCAACCGGCGGCAACGGCCAAACCGCCTATCTTGGATTTCGTGGCCTCATGCTGAGCGATGACCCGGACCACCCTTCGAACGGAATCCTCAAGACCACCGACCAGGGAAAAACCTGGTCGATCGTCTTTCGCGAAGCGACCGGGCCGGCCGCGAATCTCGATCCTTCCTGGATCGAGCAACGGGCCATTGGCACAAGCTGGAGCGGTGGTGTGTCCATTTTGTTCGACGCTCCCTACGCCCTGGCCGTAGCGCCCGGCAATCCAGAGATTTGCTATGCCACCGACCTCTTCAGGACCTACCGGACACTTGACGGCGGCAAGAGCTGGGCGCAGGTAAACTCGGTGCGCACGCCGGATGGAAACTGGACCACGCGCGGGCTCGACGTGACTACGGACTACGGCGTTCAGTTCGATCCCTTCGACGTGAATCATATCTTCATCGACTACACCGACATCGGCCTCTTCCAAAGCCAGAACGGCGGCCGTAGTTGGCAGTCATCCACCGACGGCATTCCCCAAGTCTGGCGCAATACCACCTACTGGCTGGCATTCGACCCCGATGTGAAGGGACTGGTCTGGGGCGCATTCAGCGGCATTCACGATCTGCCCCTGGCGAAGATGTGGCGCGGCAAAGATGCCCTCAGCCGGTTCCGCGGCGGTGTGGCCGTTTCCACCGACGGCGGCCTGCACTGGACGCCTTCCAATGACGGCATGGAAGAGACCGCGTTCACCCACATCCTGCTCGACCCCGCCAGCCCCGCCGGCCGGCGAACCCTCTATGCCTGCGGCTTCGGCGTCGGGGTCTACAAATCCACCGACAATGGAAAGACCTGGCAACTGAAGAACCAGGGCATCTCCGAGGCCAATCCCTTCGCGTGGCGCTTGACGCGCGCCGATGACGGGACGCTCTACCTCATCGTCGCGCGCAGCAACGGGGGAAACTATGGCGCGACCCAGGGGAGCGGCGCGATCTACAAATCCGTCGACGGCGCCGAGCACTGGACAGAGTTGACGCTCCCCAAGGATGTGAACGGTCCATGGGGTCTCGCACTCGATCCAAGGGACAATCGCCGCATGTACTTGGCTGCCTGGGGACAGGAGCACAGCGACGTTGACGTGGGAGGCGGCGTTTATCTCACGACCGACGGAGGCCAAAGCTGGAAGCCCATCTTCCAAGGGTCGCAGCACGTCTACGACGTGACCGTCGATCCCAAGTCGCCCGGCAATTTGTATATCAGCGGCTTCGATGCGGGCGCCTGGCGTTCCACCGACGCCGGAGCGCACTGGACGCGCATTCGCGGCTACAACTTCAAATGGGGCCACAGGGTGATCGTCGATCCGCGCGACTCATCGAAGATCTTCATCACCACCTACGGCGGCAGCGTCTGGTACGGTCCTGCGGCAGGAGACCCGGCCGCAACGGAAGACATTCTGACGCTGGTTCCGGTGGCGCAGTAACCGCGCAATCCCCGCTAAGTCTCTGACCGTTTGATTTTGTACCAATTCCGTGCCCCATCCTTTCGCCTTTTTCCTGGCGAAAGGGTGGGATACCACGAAAGCCAAGGAACAAATTCATGTTGTCAGAGACTTAACACCGCTAACCCCGCTAGCACCGCTAATTCCGCTGTTTCTTTTTAACTGCCCTTAACATTGCGCGCAGACAATAGTTCCTGGCAGACAAACTGCTCGGGAGCAAATTGTGAAAAGAACGTTACTTGCAGTCCTCTTGTTCGTCATGGCGCTCGGCGTCGCTCAGGCCCAGAAGGTCACCGGGGCAGGCGCTACGTTTCCCGCGCCCATCTACTCCAAGTGGTTCACGCAATACAGCGCCGCGCATCCCGGCGTCGAAATCAACTATCAGGCCATCGGTTCCGGCGGAGGAATTCAGCAGGTAACCAACGGCACCGTGGATTTTGGCGCCTCCGACATGCCCATGAAGGATGACCAACTGGCAGCGGCCAAGGTCAAGGTCATCCACATTCCCACCGTGCTGGGCGCGGTCGTGCCCATCTTCAACGTACCCGGCGTCTCCGATCTTCGCCTCAGTCCCGACGTCCTGGCCGACATTTTCCTCGCGAAGATTACCACCTGGAACGATCCGCGCATCGCCAAAGACAATCCCGGCGTCAATCTCCCCGGCGATAAGATCACCGTCGTCCATCGCTCCGACGGCAGCGGCACCTCCTTCATCTTCACCGACTATTTGAGCAAAGTAAGCCCCGAATGGAAGCTCGGCCCCGGCTCGGGAACCGCGGTCTACTGGCCCACCGGCGTGGGCGGCAAGGGCAACGAGGGTGTTGCGGCTCAGGTCCGCCAGTTGTCGGGCGCAATCGGTTACGTCGAGCTGATTTACGCGCTGCAGAACCACATCGACTTTGCGGCCGTCCGGAACAAGGCCGGAAACTGGGTGAAGGGCTCGATCGATGGCGTAACCGCCGCGGCGGCCACCGCCAAAATCCCCGCCGACTATCGCGTCTCCATCACCGATGCCCCAGGCCCCAACGCGTATCCCATCTCGAGCTTTACCTACTTGCTGATTCCCGCCCATCCCGCGGATGCGAGCAAGGAGAAGGTCATCAAGGACATGCTGAGCTGGATCGTCAACTCCGGCGAAAGCGAAGCTTCGGGCCTTTCCTATGCGCCGCTCCCGCAGGCATTGGCGGACAAGGTACTTCAAACCATCTACGCTTTGCAGTAACGCAGGTTGAGGGGCCCGGCGCCCGCCGGGCTCCTCATCTTGCTCGTTCCACCGTGCGGCAACCTGAATGCCGCAATCCCGCCCCTTCAAAGCCGCTACCGTTCATGATTCGATCTCCAGGTGCGCTGACCCGCAAGGATACAGTTCCGCGCCCAGCGTGTTAGGATGATTCCCGTTCGTTCATGAATTTTGCATGATGCCAGTTCCTCAAATCACAACCCTGAATGACCTTTTCTTTCGCGTTGCCTCGGCGGGTAACCCGCGCGCCGTCCTATGGCAGGATGAATTCAGCCATTGGCAACCGCTCTCTTCCCATCAGATCTATCAGCGCGTGCGTGCCCTGGCTACCGCGTTTCTCGAGTTCGGCGCGAAAAAGGGCGATCGCATCGCGCTTATCAGCGAGAACCGCTGGGAGTGGATCGTTACCGACTTTGCCGCGCTCGCCATTGGCGCGGGCGATGTCCCCCTCTATCCCACCCTCACCGGCGAACAGATCGCGGAGCAGATTCGCGACGCCGGCTGCCGCATCGCTGTAGTCTCCACGCGCATGCAATTCGACAAGCTGCATTCCGTGCGTGACAAGACCCAACTTGAGCGCATCGTGATGATGGATGCCCCCGCTCCCGAAGGCGCCATCGCCCTCAGCGAGCTGCTCGGCGACGCCGATGCGCGCGGCCCCGAGCGCGATCCCGTCTTCGATGCCCTGGCTCGCTCTGTCGCGCCGAGCGATCTGGCCACGCTCATCTACACCTCAGGCACCACCGGCGAGCCCAAAGGCGTCGCCCTCACCCACGGCAACATCGCGGCCAACCAGAACTTTGCGCCTGTCGATTTCCGCTTCGACTCGACCGACGCCTGCATCTCCTTCCTGCCCCTCTCGCACGTCACGGCCCGCGTTCTCGATTACGTGATGTACAACCACGGCGCTCAGGTGGCCTACTGTGCGCAGTTCGACAAGCTGCCGCAGGCCATGCGCGAGATTCAGCCCACGGTTCTGGTCGGCGTGCCGCGCGTCTTTGAGAAGATCCACCAGGAAGTGGAGCGCCGCGCCGCGCAATCGCCCGTCAAGAAGCGCCTGCTGGCCTGGGCAGTGCGTCTCGGCTCACAGTTTGCCGATGTCGTCTACGACGGCCGCCAGCCCGGCTCGCTGGTCTGGAAACTGGCCCACAAGCTGGCCTACTCCAAGGTAAGCGAAGCCTTCGGCGGACGCGTTCGCATCTTCGTCTCCGGCGGCGCGCCGCTCGGCATCGATACCGCGCGCTGGTTCGCCTCCGTGGGCATCGCGCTCTGGGAGGGTTACGGTCTCACGGAAACCTCTCCGGTCGTCGCCCTCAACACGCCCCTCCGGCATCGCATGGGCGCGGCCGGCGTGCCACTCGGGAACATTGAGCTGAAATTCGCCGCAGACGGCGAGCTTCTGGTTCGTGGCCCTTCGGTCTTCGCCGGTTACTGGCAAAAACCCTCCGCCACCGCCGAATGTTTCGACAGCCAGGGTTGGTTCCAAACCGGCGACATCGGTCATTTGGATGCCGATGGATTCCTTTTCATCACCGATCGCAAGAAAGAGCTGCTGAAAACCTCCGGCGGCAAGATGGTCGCGCCGCAGCCCATCGAAAACAAGCTCAAGAACAACCTGCTGGTGGCCAACGCTGCCCTTGTAGGCGATCGCCACAAGTTTATCTCCGCGCTCATCGCGCCCAACTTTGCCGCTCTCGAAGAATGGGCCGCGCAGCACGGCGTCCATGCCGATTCGCGCGCCGCGCTGGTCGCCAATCCGCGTGTCCTCGGGCTCTATGGCGAGGTGATCCTCGAAGTCAACCGCACCCTGGCCAACTTTGAAACCATCAAGCGCTTCCGCGTCCTGGCCGACGAGTGGACCCAGGACTCCGGCGAGCTGACGCCTTCGATGAAGATCAAGCGCCGCGTGCTTACTGCGCGATATGCGGCGGCGATCGCCGAACTTTACGCCGACGAAGCAACCGCCCGCGGCGAATCGGCGAGCTGAGCCGGCCGATCCTCTCGCCGACGCCCGGCCGCCTACGCCACATCTTCTGGATCGCGCGGAAAAAAGGCGCGCCCCACGCTCCAACCGCCAGCATCGAGCCAAAGATGACCACGGCGTCGATGCTCAGCCGGCCCTCGCGCGTCCAGTAAGCGTCGGGCTCCAGGCTCAGCCACAGAGCAAACTCGTCCAGCGTCAACGCCGCGCCCACCCCGTAGCTGACCGCCATCAACCGCCCGAAGAAGATCGATTCCGGCGAGTTCGACCACCCCAGGTCGAGCAGCCATCCATAGCCCACCAGCAGCAGGATCAGAATCCCCCACACCAGATGGTGAATGTGCATGCCATGCACCGTGACCCACTGCATGCGTCCCTCGTGATTCGCGATCCGGTGCACCAGAATACGTACGCCCAAGAAAGTGATCAGGAACGAAACCGAGGCAATGAACATGCGCTGCCGCGGGCGGTCGGGAATGGTGGCGCGGATCAGGTAGCCCAGGCGCGTCAGCTGCAGCAACACCAGCAGCACAGCGACCACCAGGCCGATGAACGCAAGCAGAAACGAAGCGCCGCTTTCATGCATACCTTATTGAAACACTCCCGGAACGGGATGGGGAGCAGGAACTTCAGAGCTACGGAGCTTCGGGGCGTCGGGACAAAGGGATCAGGGATTTGGAAGGAGTGTGGAGTGTGAGTGCGAGTGTGCCGTGAGCGTACACTCACACCCACACTCACACTCACACTGGCCACTGTCCCCTGACCCCTGAAACCTGTAACCTGCATCACGATCCCATTGACATGGCCGCGATAAACTGTTTAAGGCGTTGAAGCCGGTGATGGTTCCGCCTCCGGCTGCACCCGGCCTAAAAGACTTTAAGACCCGGCTCCTCGGAGCCGCGGTATGACTACGAGGAGAATTCACGATGCGAGTTGCTTTGTTGACCGGCGGCGGCGATTGCCCCGGATTGAATGCGGTCATTTATGCGGCCGTGCGCAAGGGCATCAACCACTACGGCGACGAATTTATCGGCTTCCTGAATGGCTGGAAGGGCGTTCTCGATAACAATTTCATCCCCCTCACGCTGGAAAACACCGACGGCATCCAGCTCAAGGGCGGCACCATCCTGCACTCCTCGCGCACCAACCTGAAGAAAATTCCCGGCGGCGTCGAGAAGGTGCAGGAAGTCTTCAAGGCCAACAAGCTCGATGCGCTGATCGCCCTGGGCGGTGACGACACCCAATCGGTGACGCTGTTTCTGAGCGAGCACGGCATGCCCAGCGTGGGCGTGCCCAAGACCATCGACAACGACCTCAGCGGCACCGACCAGACCTTCGGCTTCGACACCGCCGTGATGATTGCCACCGAGGCTGTGGATCGCATTCGCACCACCGCAGACTCGCATAATCGCGTGATCGTGGTTGAAGTGATGGGCCGCGATGCCGGATGGATCGCCTATGCGGCTGGTGTCGCCGGCGGCGCGGACGTGACGCTGGTTCCCGAAAAGGAGATCGACATCGATCACGTCTGCAAGCTGCTCAAGTACAACTACAGCCACGGCAAGCACTATGGCATCGTGGTCGTCTCCGAGGGCTGCCATCTGCCCGAAGTCGGCCAGGTGATCAACGAAAACGCCCAGCTGGATTCTTTCGGCCATGCCCGTCTCTCCGGCATCGGCGAGGCGCTGGCCGAGCTGATCGAGAAGAAGGCGGGCTTCGAGACCCGCTCCGTCAACCTCGGCCACACCCAGCGCGGCGGCGTTCCCACGGCCTTCGACCGCATCCTCGGCCAGCGTTACGGCCTGCACGCCATCGACATGGTGCACCAGAAGAAGTGGGGCCGCATCGCCGTCCTGCGCGGCTTGGACATCACGGACATTCCCATCAAGGATGCCATCGCCACCAACCGCCGCCTCGATCAGCGCTTCTTCGACGTAATCGCCGACCTCGAAGCCAAGGTGTAGCGATTGTGAATCGCGGATCGTGGTTCGTGATACGTGAATCGTGATTCGTGATCCGTAGTTCGTGATGCGAATCTCCGTGCCCCATCCTTTCCGCGGCTTCATCGCGGAAAGGGTGGGATCGCACGAACCCAGAGACCCTTCCTCCATCCTGTAAAGTTTCCCTGTGACGTATCGTCTCTACACGCCGGCCGACTTTCCGGCCCTCTACGCGGTCGAAGAGCTCTGTTTCGCGCCGTCCTTCCGCTTCAGCCGCGCCTACATGCGCCAGATAGTCGAAAGCGCCGACTCGGCAACGTGGATCGCCGAGGAGGACACGGATCTGAGCGGATTTTCCATCGTAGAATGGACGGCCGGCGAGGGCGAATCCGCCGCCTACATCCAGACGCTTGAGGTCCATCCCTTATGGCGCAGCCGCGGCATCGGCGTGGAGTTACTGCGCCTTGCGGAAAGCTCCGCTCGCGCGGCCGGCGCCAAAAGCATCGGCTTGCATGTGGATGTCGAAAACGCCGCGGCCATCCATCTCTACGAAAGCCACGGCTACGCCCGCCAGGGCAGGCAGGAGCACTACTACGCGCGCCGCCGCGCCGCCTTCACCTACCGAAAATCGCTGTAGCAGGCTGTTGAAAAAACTCAATGTAAGGGGGCTTTGTAACAAGGGCACGGCTTTAGTTCCCGCGCCAGATCCCTGCCTTCCAAACTCCGTCCAACTATTGCGCCGCGCCCTTGTCCACCCGCATCATCGCCGTGTGTCCCGCCGCCTGCGGACCGCGCACCACGTGCGGCGTCATCACAATCACCAGCGTCGCGTAGTTGGTCTGCATGTCTTTGTCCGTCACGTTGTTCAGCCCCGGAATCTCGCTCAGCCCCGGTGTCCCGCTGATCGCCTGGCTCTGCGACTTGTCCAGCTCGGTGGCTACTACCGTCGCCTCGCCCTCCTTCAGCGTCACCACGCCGCTGTAGGCGCGGTTGTCGAGCACCGGGTTGCCGTCGATCGAGGTTCCCGACAGCGCGTCCAACTTCATTTCGATGGTCAGCGCCACGTCTTTATTGCGCAGCGCCTTGGGCGTGACCGCCAGCGTCAGGCCCAGGTCCTCGTACTGCACCATGGGAACATTGGGCACCGAGCTGGAGAGCGAAGAGAGCAGGGAACTCAGGCTGCTCGAGGAACCCGCCGAGGTCAATCCGGCAAGGCTGCCCAGGTTTGGCGATAAGCTCGAGAAGCTCGAGGTCTGGATCGGGTACTTCTCGCCGAGCTTGAGCGTTCCCTTCTCGCCGTCGTCAAGTCGTAGCTGGATCTGATCGAGTTCACGCGAGTCCGAACTATTCACGTTGAGGTTGAAAGTGACCGTCCCCATCGACAGCGCCGACTGTGTGATGCCGCCGCCAAATGTGGCGAAGCCGCTCGAGAGCAGGGAACTGGAAACCTGGCCGGAGGCGATGAGAATGCCTAGAATTGCCAGCGGATCGTTGGCCGAAGCCAGCCCTGAGGAGATGATCTGCTGCACCAGGCTCGCGTTCTGGTTCAGAAGCGACTGCTCCTCGGCGTATACATTGAAGGCCGTCATGGTTTGCGGCAGTTGCACTCCGGTGTTGCGCGCGCCGGTGTGCACCACCTGGATCAGGCGCACGTCGAGCAGCACCTGGCTGCGCCCGTCCAGAAGGCTCTTGAGCGTGGTGTTGAAGGCTTCCAGCGTGCGCTCGGGCGCGCTCAGCGTGATGGCGCGGCTGGTTTGGGAAAGCGTCGTGTGCGTCACCGCGAAGATATTCTTCGCCATCGAGAGCACGTCGTTCAGCTCGTCGTCGCTCAATCCGTTCAGGTACACCGTTTCCATGTCTTCGCGCAGAAACTGATTGCGGTTCGTGGGGGTGTCCTCGGCCACCAGGGCGCGGTGCGCGTCCACCGGCACGAAGAACGTATCCGTCGCCAGGCACAGCAGGCGTGCCGCCTGCTCAAAGCTCATGTCGTCCCCGTCGAAGTGCATGAAGGTGGGATGCACACTCGCGTCGAACATTGCAGTGAGGCCGTAGGCTTTGAAGACCTGCGTAATGATCTGCTTCCGATCCTGTCGCAGGTGAAAACTGCGCACGCCGGGCCTGGGCTCGAGCTGTACGGGTCCAGCCAGTTCGCCTTGATTCTGCGCGTAGAACGGCTGCGGCTGGCCGCGCACGGCGTCGTCGGCCAGTTCGTCCAGATGCTGGCTGATTTCGATATTGGTGGGGTCGAGCGCCCGGGCGCGCTCCAGCGCCGTGCGCGACGCGGCCTCGTTGCTCAGCAGCCGGTCCTTGGCCGCCTCCTGGATCAGCGCCGTGACCGCATGGCTGCGCGCCACTTGGGCAGATAGCCTGTAGTTGGCATTCGCCGGATCGAGCGCTGCTGCCTGCTCAAAGCCCTGCATTGCCTCTTCAAACTTGCGGTCGAGGAACAGCTTGCTCGCGGCGAGATAGAGCTTCGTGGCGCGCCGCAGGTCGCGCGAGCGCGGCTGCCCACTCTGGTTCGACGGAACCGCGGCGGGCGCGGCTGCCGGTGCGGTCGTGCCGTTTGCTGCGTCCTGACCCGCCGGCAGCGGCGTGTTCTGGCCCGCAGCCGGAGTCGCGCTCTGGCCTTGAGCCGCCGCCGGATTTGCCGTTTGCGCCACCAGCGCCCCGGCAAGCACCACCAGCGCCAACCCCGCGGCGCGTCGCAATGCCATGAGTTCCCAGCCGTGCGACGGTCTTGTTTTTGTCGCGACGGTGGGCTCGAGGGCTGACTCGCCGGCTCGCTGACTCGCTGACTCGCTCCCAGCTCGCCTATTTGTCCGCGCGCCTGCTTGCACCTGCGGCATCATGGCCTGCCTTGCACCGTCGCCAGCAGATCGGCCAGCGAGGACACGCACGCTTCGGGCTTCGCCTCCAGCAACTCGTCAAAGCTCGATCGGCCGGTGGCCACGGCAATCACGGGAAGAAAATTGGAGTGCGCGGCCTCGATGTCGCGCGGCGTGTCGCCCACCACGCACACCGTGGCGTCGCGTCCCGCCATCTCGCGCGCCTTCCAAGCCGCATGGGCGATCAGCTCTCCGCGGATGGGAAAGTGATCGCTGAATCCGCCGAACCGGAACCACTCGCGCAGGCCGGCCTTCTCGATCTTGATCCAGCCGATTGCCTCCAGGTTGCCCGTCGCCACGCCCAGCAGGGCGCTCTTTTGCGCCAGGTGGCGCAGCACGTCTTCCACGCCCGGCATCAGCGCCAGGTCAAGCTCGTGGCGCCGCTCGGCAACGCTGTTGCGCATCGCCTCCAGAATGGCGTCCACGCGCTCTTCCAGCACCTGGGCGGGAATGCCCGCCTGCCGGCAGGCCTCGCGAAGGATGGCGGTATCGGTGTTGCCGTGCAGCAGGATACCGCCCAGCGTGATCTCGAAGCCCGTCACGCGATGCACACCGGCAGCGAAGGAGTCGAAGTGCACCCGGTCGCGGCTGCGCAAAAGGGTGCCGTCGATGTCGAAGAGATAGGCGTCTTGCCCGTCCCAGGCAAAATCGGGCTCGATCGCGATTCGGGCTGCGGTGCTGAGTGATGTTGTTTGCATCGTGCTAGGCTCGCGCCCTCAACCCTGGCGATAGCCCTGGCGGATCGCGCTGAATACAGGACGTTCGCTGCGCGGCGGACGCTTGAGCCCGGCCCGCACCTCGGCCAGGTCCAGTCCCAGCTCTGCCATGGCGCGGCTCAGCGTGTTCCGGTGCATGCCCAGCTCTTCGGCCGCCTTACACTGGTTCCCCCGGTGAGCCACCAGAACCTCGCGCAGATATTGTCTCTTGAATTCGCGCACGGCTTCCTCATAGCGGATGCCGCTCGAGTGCATTTGCGTCACCAGGCTGTCCAGTTCTCGTCTCACGCTTCCCTCTTGCTCGGGTTGTTCAATCAGTGTAACCAAGGAAACTCAGTCGTGCAGCCGATTTTCTCACGATCCGCCATTTTTTTCGTGCGTCCATTGCGGCATCTCGTGTTTCAACATCCTCAGGCCTTGCTTGACGCGCCCCGATAGTTCGTCCGGGCTCGTGCGCGGGTCCAGATGACAGGCCCGAAAGAACAACTGCGGAAACTTGGCTTCGGTCAGCCACTCGGTCTGCGGGAAAAACGCCACCGTGACCAGCAAGCAGACCGTTACCAGCAGGGCTCCCTGTAGAAGCCCTGCAATGGCCCCGCCCAGGATGTCCATGCAGCCCAGCCCCATCCAGTGGGAGACCCTTTTGAGGAAGACCCCGGCGACGTTAGCCAAAATCATGACGAGCGCTAAGATCAGCAGAAACGCAATGGCGTCGGCGGCAGCGTCGATCTTCACCGCTCGCTTGAGTACCATGGCCAGGTCCATGTAATTCCAGCTCGCCAGCAGCACCCCAAGGATCAGGCCCAGCAGCGAGCAAACGGTGCGGAAAAACCCCTGCACCATTCCCAAAAATATCGATCCCGCCAGTACCGCGAGGACGATCAAATCCACCCAATCCATAATCAGCTCCGCGCTCTCTCGCGGCAACGCTGTCGCTCGAGGCAACGCTTAGGGAAATCAGGATGCAAGCTCCCGGCCGGTCAAACGCCGGAAAGCTTCAAGATACTTGGCCCGCGTGCGCTCCACCACTTCGTCCGGCAATCCGGGCGCCGGGGCCTGCTTGTTCCAGTGGATCTCTTCCAGGTAGTCGCGTACGAATTGCTTATCGAACGATGCCTGTGCCCCGCCGGGTTTCCATGTCTTTCCGTCCCAGAAACGCGAGGAGTCCGGCGTCAGCACTTCATCGGCTAATATAACGCCTTCCGGCGTTTTGCCAAACTCAAATTTTGTGTCGGCCAGGATCAGGCCGCAGCTCTCGGCGTGCGCCGCTGCACGATTGTAGATCTCAAGCGTCAGCCGCCGCAGCTGGGCCGCCTCCGCCGCGCCAATCGCCGCCTCCACCTTGCCGTAGGAGATATTCTCGTCGTGCTCGCCGTCCTGGCTCTTGGTCGCCGGCGTAAAGATCGGCTCCGGCAGCCGCGAGCCGTCCTCTAATCCGCCGGGAAGGGGAATGCCGCATACCGTTCCTGCGGCCTGGTATTCCTTCCATCCCGACCCGGCCAGATACCCCCGCGCCACGCACTCCACGGGAAACATCTCGGCCCGCTTCACCAGCATCGACCGGCCCTGCAACTGCTCGCGGTAAGGCTGGAGGGACGCGGGAAACTCCTCCACATCGGCCGTGATCAGGTGATTGGGAACCACATCCTTCACTAGATCGAACCAGAAGAGCGAGATTTGCGTCAGGATCTTGCCCTTATCGGGAATTCCCGTTGCCAGCACGTGATCGAAGGCCGAGATGCGGTCGGTAGCCACCAGCAGGAGCGCGCCGTCTACCGCATAGAGGTCCCGTACCTTGCCCCGTCCCACGAGCGGTACCGGGCCTAGGTTGGTCTTGAGCAAAGCTGTCATGGGGAATTCTCCTGGGAATGAACCAAAGCTCCGATTCTCATGCGGCAGTCCCACTTTGTCAAACTTTCGGTCAGTCCTCGCGCGAGCGAAAGTTCTCCGCACCACTTCAGCTTCTGCGTCCCTCTCGGAGGCCGGAAAACCACGGCGATTGGGGGGGTCCGGAAGGTACACAAACCCCTGTGACAGCCGTCACGGTACCGGCCTCCATCTTCGGAGACACTTCGAATGTCAACATGGTTCGGAGGGCGGGCAAGAAAGTCCTCTTTGAGCCGGGCGACACGAGGCAGCAGTGGAAAGGGGAAGCCGCGGCTAGTCTCGTTTAGTGCAGGGATCACCAGTAGCCGCGTGCTACCGACCTCCAGTGCCGGCTACTGGTCCCCGTCTTTATCTTGTGTTATTAGCTCGACAAGCGCCTCCGAAGAGAAGTGATCCTTCGGGGGCGAATTTTTGCCCGCAATCCGCTCCGCGAACCAAACAAGGCATCACCGGCAAGACGGCTGACCACCAGTCCCAGTTTCGGAACCATCTCGCCATCCCGAGCGTATTCGCTCACGTATGAGATTGCTACGAATAAGTTTGCTTTGGACCGCGTGCATCGCAGCCGTCTGGCTCGCCGTCTGTGCCATCGCAGGCATCGTCTCTGCCGAATGTGCCCTCCACCCGACGCGCTTGGCGCTCACAACGAATGACGAAGAGCAGGCCGCTGCAATTGCCGGAAAGCGTCGGGCCCTCCTCCAGCAGGTCGAGATTACGGCAAGCGACGGTGCCATTCTTCGCGCCTGGGCCTTTCGCCCCACTCCCGGTAATGGAGACGCAGTCATCCTGTTGCATGGAGTAGCAAGCAATCGCGCCGGAATGCTCGGCCCGGCTGACATGCTTTTGCGCCACGGCTACTCCGTGCTGCTGCCGGATGCGCGCGCCCAAGGGATGAGCGGGGGAGATCTCGCCACCTACGGGTTCCTCGAAGCTGGAGACCTTCAGCGCTGGTTCAACTGGCTCGTCCAGAAGCAGGCGCCGCACTGCATCGACGCCGTTGGCGAGTCGATGGGCGCTGCTCAATTGCTGACTTCGCTGAGAAACGTACGCGGATTTTGCGCGGTGGCCGCCGAATCTTCGTTTGCGAGCTTTCGCGAAGTGTCCTACGTGCGGATCGGGGAGTGGTTCGGCACAGGTCCGTTGCTCGGCCATACGCTCCTGCGTCCTCTAGTCGAATCCGGCATTTTCTACGCTCGCTGGAGATACGGCGTCGATCTCGCTCAGGAGAATCCCTCTCAAGCAGTCGCCGCGAGCCGCGTCCCCGTGCTCCTGATTCATGGGCTCGCCGACAACAACATTCCGCCGTACAACTCTGAAAGAATCTTTGCCGCCAGTAAGGGCCGCAATCCCGATGTGTCTCTCTGGGAACCGCCCGATGCCGGCCACTGCGGAGCCATGGGAGCTGAGCCGGACGAGTTTGAGCGCCGCATCATCGGCTGGTTTCAGAGCCATCAAACCGCGTCGCTCGAAAGCCGGGCGCCCCAAGTCTCGCATTTGAGACCTGGGAAACCACGAACGTCAACTCACCGTCGCCGAAGCTAAAGGCTAGAAGCTAGTAGCTCGAAGCTGCCTCTACGCCGTCGCCCGCTTCTGCTCGCGGTGCCCCAGCCGCACGCTCACGATCTTCGACACGCCCGGCTCTTGCATGGTCACGCCGTAGATCATGTCGGCGGCCTGCATCATGCGCCGGGAGTGCGTCACGATCAGGAACTGCGTGTCGTGGCCGAGCGAAAGCAGCAGGTCGGCGAAGCGGCCCACGTTGGTCTCGTCCAGCGGCGCGTCCACTTCGTCGAGCACGCAGAAGGGGCTGGGCCGGAATTCAAAGATGCCCATCAGCAGCGCCAGCGCCGTCAGCGCCTTTTCGCCGCCTGAGAGCAGCAGCACATTCTGCAGCTTCTTGCCCGGCGGCGACACCACGATATCCAGCCCACTCTCGGCTTGGTTCTCCTCGTCGGTTATGCGCAGGAAGGCCTGCCCGCCCTGGAAGAGCCGCGCAAACACCTGCCCAAAGTTGATATTGATCTGCGCGAACGCCTCGTCGAACTTGGTGCGCGAGATCAGCTCGATCTCCTTGATGGTCTCCTGCGTGTTCTCGATCGACTCGATCAGGTCCTGCCGCTGCACCTCCAGGAATCCGTGGCGCTCCGCCGTCTCCTTGTACTCGTCGAGCGCCATCATGTTCACCGGGCCCATCTGCTCGAGCCGCTGCTTCAAGCCGCGGCAGGTCTCCTCTTCGGCAGCAAGCTCCTCGCCGGTCAGCCGCGCGATCTCCGCATCGGTGCGCAGCACCTGCGCCTCCACGTTCACTTCGGCCAGGCAGCTTGCTTCCAGATACTCAAGATCGGAATGCAACTTGGCCAATTCGCTGGAAAGCGCGGCGCGGTTCTCGCGCAACTGGTCCAGCTCCGCGCGCCCCGTTTTCAGTTGCGTCTCCAGCTCGGTCAGTTGCAGGCGCAGCGCCCGCGCCTGCTCGCCGATGGATTGCGCCGCGGCCAACGCAGTCGCGCGCGTCTCGGTCAGATCCTTTTCGCGCTCCACCAGATCGGCGTTTTCCCGGATGCGCTGCTCGCGCTCGGCCGCGGCCGCGGCGCTCTGCTGCTCGATCGTCTGCACCCGCCGGCTCAGGTCGCTAAACACCCGGTCGATGCGTTGGAAGGCCGCATCCGCGCCGCGCCGCCGTTCTTCCAGTCCGGCCAGCTCCGCCGTCATCTGCGCGGCTTCCTGTTGCAGCGCCTCGCGCTTTTGCCGCAGCGATTCCAGTTGCGCTTGACGGGCGTTCAAGCCGCTCTCCGCCTGCTCGTGTTCGCTCTCGAGCCGCGCCGCCTCTTCGCGCTTCTCCGCAATCGCCTGCCGCTTCACTTCGCGCGCGTCCTGGTTGCGCGCCGCCTGCGCCTGCCACTCCTGCAAGCGCCGCTCGATGCGCTGGGCTTCATTTTCCATTTGCTTCAGCGCCGCGCCCAGAGTGGCCGCCTCGCTTTCGGCCTGGCGGCGCTCTTCGCCGCGCGTTTCCAGTTGCGCCGTAATCTCCTCTATGGCGCGGCTCAGGGCGTCTGCGTCCCTCTGCGCCTGTTCCAGATTGGCTTCGAGCTTCGTCAGCCGGCTCTCCGTCTCGCGCAGCTCGCGCTTCAGCGCCAGCGGAACCTCACTGGCCGGCTTACCGCCCGTCACCGTCGAACGGTGGAAACACTCGCCGTCCGGCGTCAGAAAATATGCGTGCCCAAAGCGCGACGCCAGGCGTTGCGCGTCGATGGCATTTTCCGTCAGGTAGCCATAACGCAGCTTGGGCAGGAGTCTTTCGAGCGACCGTCCCAATCCGTTCAGCACCTTCACGGCATCGCGCAGCGGGATCACGCCCTGCTCGTTCACCGGGACTTCGCCCGACGCAAACAGTTCGCCCTGCGCGTCGGAGTGAATCAGAAACGTCGCCCGGCCGTCGCTGGTCTTCAGCACGCGCACGCCTTCTTCGGCCGCGCCCCAGCTTTCCACAACCACGTAATTGAGCTCTTCGCGCAGAAACTCGTCCACCACGCCTTCGTACTCGCCGCTCACTTCCAGAAAGTCTGCCAGCGTGCCTACCGGCGCCACAGACGGCCCCAGGGCGCCCGGCTTGAGCAGCCGCCGCACCGAGTCCGTGGCGTAGCCATGGTTGCGAATCAGCGCCTGCAGCGAGTCGCGCCGCCCCGCCACGGCCGCCTGTTCGCCGCGCAACCGGTTGGCCTCGGCGCGGCGCGCGCTTTCCTCGCTGCGCTTGGTCTGCAAGCTCTCGCGCAGGGTCGAGATCTCTTGTTCCAGACGCCTCACCGTAGTGTCCGCCGTGTCAAAACGTAATCTGGACTCGGCAGTCTGCGCGCCCAGATTTTCAAACTCGACCCGCGCCTGGCCCATCTCGCCGTCCAGCCGCTCCGCCTCACGCTCCAGAGCGGCCAGGCTCTCTTCGCCCTGCGCAATGTAATTGCGCGCGTTCGCCGAGAGCGTGAGCAGATGCATGGCGTGGCGGCGTTCGCTTTCAAGTTCTCGCTCGGACTTGAAGACCTCCTCGGCCGCGCTGCGCGCCTCGTGCTGCCGCGCTTCCACCTTGGCGTGAAACTCGTGGGCCTCGCCCGCCGCGGTCTCTAAAAAGTTCTTCTGTTGCGCGCGTTCTTCTTCAATGCCCGCCAATTGTGTCCGCGTCTGTTCCAGTTCCGCGCCCGACGCCGCAATCCGCGCCTCCAGCTCGCTCACGCGCTCCGTATTGCTGCGCTCCCGCGCCGCGGCCCGCTCCAGTTCCACGGCCGCCGTGCTGGAGCGCGTCTGCGCCTCCTGGCCCTCGCGGTCCAGCTCGTATCCGCGCTCGGTCAACGCATGCTGGCTCGTCTCCTCAAGCGCAATCTCCTCGACCGAGCTGTTCACTTGCTCAGTCAAAGCCGCAATCTCCGCTTCCAGCCGCGCCTGGTCGGCGTCTATCGCCGCCATGCGGCTGGCCAGCACCACGCGCAGCCGTCCCCGCAGCTCGTCGCGCACCGCGGCAAACCGCTCCGCCTTTGCCGCCTGCCGCTTCAGGCTGTTCATCTGCCGCGTGACTTCCTCGAAAATGTCGTCCACGCGCGCCAGGTTCTGCTTCGCGCTCTCCAGGCGCAACTCCGCCAGCCGCTTCTTGTTCTTGAAGCGCGTAATCCCCGCGGCCTCTTCGATAATCGCCCGGCGCTCGTAGGGCTTTGAGCTCAGCAGTTGCCCAATGCGCTCCTGCCCGATGATCGCGTAGCTATCCGGCCCCAGGCCGGTGCCCATGAAGATGTCCTGAATGTCGCGCAGCCGGCAGAGCTTTCCATTGAGCAGATATTCGCTTTCCCCGGTGCGGAACAGCCGCCGCGTGATCACCATTTCGCCCTTTTGGGGCTTGCTCTGGAACTTGCGCCGGCGAATCTTGAGCAGCACGCCCTGCTGCCCCTGCGGCACCTGCACCAACTGCGGCACCTGCGGTGCGGCAGCCTCTTGGTCGGCATTCTCGCTGGGCACCTGCGGTGCGGCAGCCTTTTGGTCGGCTTCTGAATCCTCCGCAGCCTCCTCTTCAAGCACCTGTCCCGGCTGCTCGTTGGCAACGATCTCCTCGGCTTCGGCTGCGCGCTGACGGCGCAACTCCTCCTCGTCCCAATCCGTCGGCCCCTCGTGATCGACCACGACCTCCGGCTCCACCGGCACCGGCCCTTCGTAGGCCGCGGGATCGACCAAAGTCAGCGTCACTTCCGCCATGCCCATCGGCTTGCGGTCGCGCGTTCCGGCAAAGATCAGGTCCTGCATGTGGGAGCCGCGCAGGCTCTTGGCGCTTTGCTCGCCCAGCACCCAGGTCACGCCGTCCAGGATGTTCGACTTGCCGCACCCGTTCGGACCCACCACCACGGCAATCCCCGTGCCCGCCACGGTCACTTCCGTGCGGTCGCAAAAGCTTTTGAAGCCGAGGATATGGATTTTCTTTAGTTTCAGCATCTTCGCTCCGGGTTGGTGAACCTGCGCTTGAAGCTCTCTTGTGCCTCCGCCGGTGGCCTCGATCCAGCCCCGGCGAACGCCGAAATTCATCGCTTCATTACAGACTTTACGGATGTGGAAAGGCAGGGTCAACGCGAATAAAAGGCGCCAATGTGGATAAGAGGGGCGGAATTCGCGAATCCGTCGTTTTCATAAAGTTATATCCTGATATAATCGATTCGGTGGTGCAAAGCGATGCTGAGAACCAATCTTCGCAAAGTCGGCGGGTCGGTCATGATCGTCATCCCACCGGCGATTCTCGATATCTTGAATCTCGAGGCCGGATCGACTGTGACTCTTGCGGTCGATGACCAGCGATTGGTTGTCGAGCCTCCTCGCAAACCTCGCTATACCCTCCAGGAATTGCTCGCACAGGGCAGACGAAAAGCGCCCATCACCAAAGATGATCGCGAATGGCTCGACTCTGCCCCCGTTGGACGTGAGTTGCTGTGAAACGCGGAGAGATTTGGCTGGTCGCGCTCGATCCCACGGCGGGGCATGAGCAACGAGGGACGCGGCCAGTGCTTGTCATATCGCCGGATGCCTTCAATGCGGCAACACAAACGCCTGTTGTTGTCCCCATCACAACGGGCGGCGCCTTCGCGCGCAACCGGGGCTTTACAGTTTCGCTGGCAGGAACGGGTACACAAACCGTTGGCGTCATTCGTTGCGATCAGTTGCGAAGCGTTGACCTCGCCGCCCGCAAAGCTCGGCTTTTGGAACGCGTGCCAGCCGCAATCATGGATGAAGTGCTGGCCAGGCTGGCAACAATCTTTGCTTGAATAGTTGCCTGCCACGAACTTCGTGCCCCAAATCTGCGCCTGAACCCAGAGACTCTATGTGCATCGCCCACAGAGACAAAGGCCAATCCGCAGATTCATCTAGGTTCGTTTGTTTTCTGGCTGCCATGCGTTCCAGAGAGCCGCGGCCAGAAGCGCCGGCAGATACAGCAAAACAGCCAAGGAGATCCAATCCACTTGCCGCGTGCAGTGCCACGCCAGCCAGAGCCCGCGTCCATGCGACCAAAAAGCCTGGGCTGCGACGATCGTGACGGGCACAATCAACCAGCGCGGCCGCCAAAGCAGCAGCAGACAGAGTGCGGCGTCGATGCCCACAAAGACGAGGTGACGCCACGCGGCGGCATGGAGGTGAGAGTAGGCACATGCCAGCCCAAATGCGCCCAGATGATAGGCGGCAGCGAGCGCTGCGCCCGCAGCCAGCCCGGCGAAAACACGCGCATGAGAGCGATCGAAAGTCATCGGACTACCTATCCATATAGTCGCAGCTCTCGACAATCGCTCGCGGTGCAATTCGCGCCCAACTGCCACGACGGTTCTCAATGAATCCAACCGAAGGCGCAGGCCGAATGATGGTCGCTTCCGAGTGCTAAAATCATCAAGTGCCGGGTCCTACGCGACGTAATCCCGCCAACCCCGCCAGGTCCGGAAGGAAGCAACGGTAACGGGCTCGTACGGGCGCAGTAGGTCACCCGGTACTTTTGTGTTGCGCGTGAACAAGTCCACGTCGCGAAAGGGCACGACTTCAGTCGTGCCGCAAAAGCCCGGGAACGAAATTGGGCTTTAGCCCCTGCGGGACGTTTTTCATCCAGCTGATCTACGGCCGCGCAAGTAAGACTGGGCTGCGGTTCCTTCCCGGACCAACGCCCGGTATGTTGCAAGGAGAAATGCATTGAGCTTGACCGTTCGCCCCGTGGTGGGCCGCCGCGCCAAGATTTCGGCGCTCGGAACCTACGTTCCTCCCGATCTGATCACCAATCAAGACCTTGAAAAAATGGTGGAAACAAGTGACCAGTGGATCACGGAGCGCACCGGTATCAAGACGCGTCACAAGCTCGCTGCCGGCCTGGGCCTGAGCGATATGTGCGTGGAAGCCGCGAAGAAATGCCTGGCCGCGCGCGGCATCGGCGCCGATGAGGTCGAAGTGATCATCGTGGGCACGGTCACGCCCGACATGATGTTCCCCTCAACAGCCTGTCTGGTGCAGCACAAAATCGGCGCTTCGCACTGCTGGGGATTCGATGTATCGGGCGGCTGTTCGGGCTTCGTGTATGCGCTGCAGGCCGGCGTGAAGATGGTCGAAAGCGGCGCCTACAGCAAGGTTCTGGTCTGCGGCTTCGACGCCAACACGCGCATGACCGACTACACCGACCGCACCACCTGCGTGCTCTTCGGCGACGGCGGCGGCGCGGTGCTCGTGGAGCCGGCAGCGGATGGCGAGATCGGCTTCATCGACGCGATCAACGAGATCGACGGCGCGGGCGGCGTGAGCCTGAACCTCAAGGGCGGAGGCAGCCTGAATCCCTCCAGCCACGAAACCGTCGACAAAAAATGGCATTACATCTACCAGGACGGCCCCGCAGTGTATAAATTCGCCGTGCGCAAGATGGCCGAGGCCACGGCCAAGCTTCTCGAACGCAACGGCGTCACCGGCGCAGACCTCGGCTGCTTCATTCCCCATCAGGCCAACAAGCGCATCATCACGGCCACGGCCGACCGGCTGGGCATGAGCCCCGATCGCGTGATTATCAATATCGAAAAGTACGGCAACACCTCGTCCGGAACCATTCCCCTGGCCATGGAGACGGCCGTGGAAGAGGGCAAGCTGAAGAAAGGCGACCTGGTGCTGCTGGCCGCCGTGGGCGCGGGTTTCACCGTAGGCACCGTGCTGCTGCGCTGGGAGATCTGAAAGACAGCTACTAGCTTCTAGCTTCCAGCTTGTTTTGTGCTTCACCCGCTGGATGCGCTCCGGGTTCGGGCAATCGACACTCGTCTGCGGCGCAAGCCTGAGGTTGAAATGCCGCACACCGAAACCCCAGCCCCCAAAGGGGGCGTAAGAAGATTTCCCAAATCTGAAATCGCTCGCGAGAAGCGCGCAGCCGGTCGCTGAAAAGACCGAGCTCGAAGCCAGCGGCTAGCCGCTAGCCGCTAATCCGTCATATACTGTCCACCACCGCACCGGCCTTCGGCGCGGAATTGACGATCGGAAAGCGGAGGCAATCATGGATGTGGCATTCACGGCAAGGAACGGCAGAATCTCCCGGACCCTGCGCACGCAGGCCGAGGAGGGAATGGAACGTATCGGCCGCATTCTGGGCCGGACCGCGCGAGCCAGCATCACCTTCAGCGCACAGAGGCATGTCCACATCGTCGAATTGAACATCCAGGCCCGCTCGCAGAAGTTTGCTGCCACGGGCAAGGGCGACTCACCCGACGCGGCGTTGCGCGAGGCCATCGAACACGCCGAGCATCAGGCCTATCGGCACCGCGACCGGCGCATCGACAGCAAGCGCCTTCCCAAAGGGGAAAAGGTGCTCACGGCGCCTCCTGTTACGCGGCCCAAGGCGCGCGTGGAGCCGGCAGGCGATGAGACCAAGCCGGTCCGCGGCAAGGCGCGGGCATCCATTGCGGTGCACTCATTTCCCGCGCGTGCCACCGTCGTCGAGCCGCACATTGTCAAGAGCGGCGAAGCCATCGCGCTCAAGCCCATGACCGTGGAGGAGGCCGTCAAGGACGCAGAGTTCCGCGACCGCGACTTGCTTATCTTCCGCACCGTGGCTGGAGAGATGTTTGTGTTGCATCGCCGCCGCGACGGCCAGATGGAGTTGGTCGAAATTCCATAGCATTCCGAGGCTGCGCGCAACCAGACTCCCGATGCCGCGGCCGCCCTGCCCCGTTCAATCGTACCTGAGGACGATTTTCCTCAAGCCGTTCCGCGACTCCGCGCTCTGCTTTCCACGCGCCCGGTGTAGCATGATCCCATGACGCCCCGTAAAACAGCGCGCAATGCGGGCAAATCGCGAGGTACCTCTCGCCGGAAGAATCAAGCCGCCGCGCCGGGCCCTCCGCGGACAGGTCTTCGTCAGCCGGCTGGCAAGCAACTGGTGATTGTCACCGGAATCTCCGGCGCGGGGAAAGCCTCGGCGCTCAAGGCCTTTGAGGACCTGGGATTTCATTGCGTCGACAATCTTCCCCTCGAGCTTCTGCCCGATTTTGCCCGTCTTGTCAGTGCGTCAACCGACGTGGCGCGCGCGGCCCTCGTGGTCGACGTGCGCGAGGGCGCGACCCTCGACCGCCTGCCCGAGATCTTGAAAGGCATCAAGAAGCTGCTCGAAACACGCGTGGTGTTTCTCGACGCCCAGGACGCCGTGCTCGTCCGCCGCTATTCCGAGACGCGCCGCCCGCATCCGCTCGGTCGCACGGAGACCGTGTCGCGTTCCATTGTGGAAGAGCGCCAGTTGCTCGACCCCATCCGCAACGTTGCCGACACGCTCATCGACACCTCCAACTTCAACGTGCACGAGCTCCGCGCCGACATCCTCACCCGCTTCGGCCAGGAAGAAGAATCCAAGCGCCTGCTCGTCTCCTGCCTTAGCTTCGGTTTCAAGAATGGCGTCCCGCTCGACGCCGACATCGTCTTCGACGTGCGCTTTTTGCCCAATCCGCACTTCGTGCCCGAGTTCCGCAAGAAGACCGGCCTCGATCCCAAGGTCGCCGCCTATGTGCGCGGTTTTCCGCAGACCAAGGAGTTCCTCGATCGCGTGACCGAGTTGATGCTTTATCTGCTGCCGCACTATGTGGATGAAGGCAAGAGCTACCTGACCGTGGCCTTCGGCTGCACAGGGGGCCAGCACCGCAGCGTCATGATGGCCGAAGAGATCGCCAAGCGCCTCGCAAAGGCCGGCTACCAGGTGAAAGCCCTGCACCGCGACATCGTGCGCTGATTGCTGTCAGTTGCCTCTCACTGCTCCGCCGCCATCTCCTGCGCCGCGGGAATGATGCCCATCTCCTGGTAAATCGGCCGCACCACCACGCGCAGCGCCGGGAGCCGCGTCGAGAACCACAACGCGCCCAGCACCACGACCAGCCCGTTAAGGATGACCGTCCACTGCGCGCCGGCCAGCACCGGTCCCGACACGATCCACGCTGGCATTGGCGGAATCGCATGCGCCATGGTTCCCGCCAGCAGGCTGCCGAACGGCGCCATACCCATGAACGCCATGGTGTAGTAGCTCATCACGCGTCCGCGCTTGTCTTCATCCACCAGTGTCTGGATGACGGTATTGCTGGCTGCCATGCCCTGCATCATGCCCGCGCCCGCAATCGTCACCGTCACCATCGAGAGCCAGAAGGTGCTCGACAGCCCGAAGCCAATCAGTCCCAATCCGAAAACGACCGCCGCGATGGGGATCATGCGAATCAGCCCGCGCACATTTCTCCGAGCGGCCAGCGAGAGTGCCGAGGCGAGTGCTCCCACGCCCATCGCGCCCATCAAAAATCCGAGAGTATGCGGCCCGCCCTTGAGCACGTTGGCCGCAAACACCGGCATCAGCACTACAAACGGCATGCCCATCAGGCTTACCAGGGCAAACAGCAGCAATATCGTCCGCATGGGCAGGAAACCGGCGACGTAACTCCATCCCTCCTTCATCTCGTGGAAGGTTGAGGTCGCCTTTCGCACCAACGCCTCCACATGCACGTGCATCATCAGCAGCGACGCGATTACGGCGATATAACTCACACCATCGATGAGGAAGCACCACGCTTCGCTCGTGACCGCGATCAGCATTCCGGCCAACGAAGGACCGATCAGCCGCGCCACGTTCACCATCGACGAGTTAATTGCAATGGCGTTGCCCAGGTCCGCGCGATCCTCCACCATCTGCACCATGAACGATTGCCGCCCCGGCATGTCGAAGGCATTGATGATGCCCTGCATCACGCTCAAAAACAGAATCCAGTGAATGGTGATGTGCCCGGAAAACGTCAGCCCGGCCAGCGCGAACGACTGCACCATCGCGAGGGTCTGCGTCCACACCAGCACCTGCCTGCGGTCGAGCCGGTCGATCCACACGCCCGCGAACGGCGCGAAGAGAAACGTGGGAATCTGCCCCGCGAAGCTCACCGTTCCCAGCAGCAGCGCCGAATGCGTCAGCTTGAATACCAGCCACGAAGTGGCGATGCGCGTCATCCAGGTGCCGATGAGCGAAATCGTCTGCCCACCGAAAAACAGCCGAAAGTTGCGGTGCCGCAACGCGCGCCACGCGTGCGACATGCCTTCAATTTCCCGTCGCTCTGTTG
>Ga0182030_10003729_pt1 | contig 32562 bp, 26 predicted proteins | sample 812S3MmetaG_FD_121299 | JGI IMG/M metagenome (GOLD analysis project Ga0182030, IMG submission 121299) | Permafrost microbial communities from Stordalen Mire, Sweden - 812S3M metaG (Illumina Assembly) | ecosystem: Environmental > Terrestrial > Soil > Wetlands > Permafrost | place: Sweden... | reverse complement strand
ACCAGGGGCCGGTCTACGCTTCTCTGATGGCAAAAGAAACAGGAGCGCGTACTAGCGGTGTTGCCGCAGATGGCGTCACTCCGCTGTACTTCGACTCGTATACGATTACCAACTTCAACGCAAGCTATACCCTAAATGAATTAGGAAGCTGGGGAAAGAAGGCGAAAATCGGGTTCCAAGTCAACAATCTTTTCAACGTACAAGGGCTATATGCTTCAAATGGCAACGATGTAGTCACAAACGACCCGTTGTACTTTGTGATACCCACTCGCAGCTATCAACTGAGCCTGTCGATCAGTATGTAACCTTTTAATGCTTTGAATAACCATAAAAGTTATTGCCCCGCTCTATGAGCGGGGAATTTTTCACAAATTAATAAGTATGGTATTACTATGAACCTATCACACATATTTACTCTCGCTAACGAATCGGGTGGCACGCTTTATCTGATGCTTCTTCTTTTGCTGGTCGCGCTTACTGTAATCATCGAGCGCACCCGCTTTCTTTCCAATATGCAAAACGGCGGCGAACAGTTGATTGCAAACTTGAAGGAAAATATCCACAGTGCAACTCTGGCTCTCCCGGAAAAGCTCGCACAACTCCCGCATGCGCGCTTGTTTACAATTTATCAAAATGAACCGGCCAATATCGCAGATCGGGTGACTCTTGATGGGCATCTGGAAGAGGCGATTATGCACGAGGTGCCTACACTAGACCGCGCATTGTGGATGCTTGACACGGTCATCACGTTAGCGCCCTTGCTTGGGTTGTTCGGTACGATCATCGGTATGTTCAACGCTTTTCACGCACTTGGCGATGTTCAAAACGACGCAACACAAGTAACTGGGGGTATTGCAGAGGCGCTAATCGCCACCGCATCGGGCTTGTTTATTGCCATGATCGGCTTGGTCTTTTTCAATGCCTTGCATACCCGCGTGCGCATTATCTTGCACCAACTCGAAACGATTAAAGTAATGCTGCTGAATCGGCACGACCAAATCAAGGCTCACGCAAAAACTGCAACAGGTCGTGGCCCGGTCGAACTTGTGCAAGCGCAGGCGAGGGCTTGAGATGAGGTATTTGGAAACTCGCAAAGCCAGAATCGAGATCATTCCGATGATCGACATTATGCTATTTCTGCTCGTCTTTTTTGCCATGCTCACTTTGCGCATGATTCCGAGTTCCGGTCATGTTACCAAGCTGCCGACAAGTTCGACTGCCGTTGCTATCCCTCATCCGAAATTATTGGTTGAGATTAATAAAGATGGTTCTTTGCAGGTGACGAATAAAGGAGATAGTCCTTATCCGGTGGAAAATCACCCGTATACGCCTGCGCAATTAACTGATCTTTTGCATCAACGCGACAGCAGTAAAACTGCGGTGACTATTGCGGGTAGTGATACTTCTTCTTTACAACAAGTAATGAGTGTCATAGACGCAATCAAAGCTGGCGGGGCAACTGAAGTTGGACTGGCAACCCGCACTACGACGAGTAATTAAACCGTGACCAGAAAAAGTTCATTTCAGGCCTTTGGGCTGGCGTTCGCAATCGAACTCGTTTTGCTGGCGGGGGCGGCTTTCGCCTTGGCTAACAACGAGTCAACCAAGCCTGTCCAATCGAGCTCTATTACGATCTCTTTGGCGAATGAAGAACCGCAGCTACCTAAACCGCCTCAACCCAAGCCTAAGTCCCAACCCAAGCCACTGCCTGAACCAAAGCCGCAGTTGCCTCAAGAGGAACCCAAGCCCGTGCTGCCACAGGTGGCTGAAGCACAGGCGAATGCTTTTACCGAACCCGCGCCGCCTCCACCGGTCCCCGTGGTGGGTCCGGCGGAACCCAGTGCCGAATATGCCGCGAAAGTACACGCTGCCGTGCAAGCGGCGCATTACTACCCACCGGCAGCGGTCAGCCTGCACTTCTCCGGGCGTGTAAGGGTTGAGTTTCACTTGCGCGATGTTGCAGTGAGTCAAATACGCCTGTTGGCGGCAAGTGGAATCGGTTTGATTGACCGTGCCGCACTGCAGGCAGTTCAAAATGCCGTGTACCCGGAACCGCCGCCTGAGCTTAAAGGTTCCGACCACGTGTATCAGGTCTGGGTCGAGTTTAGCCGCAAGCAATAATATTTGAAAACTCAAAGGTGCTTTAATGTTCATAAAATTTATGGTCGCCTCAAGTCGCATAATGTTTGGAATTGTTTTAGCAAGTTTCCTATCCGCTTGTGCAACGACAAATAATCAGAAGTCAATCAATTCACGCAGTGCTTATGTCGTACTGGGAGAAAATGGAGTGGCAGTTGCACGGATAGTGACTGAGGATTCAAAGTGTCCGTCCATCAGAATTGATGGCAACGAAGTTCTGATGGATGTTCGTGCTGCGCCGGAAACCGTGCCATTGCGCCCGACGCTTTCAGCCCCCGCCGATTCCAAGCCATCGGTGTTTAACATACTGACTTGTGAAAAGGTCATTCCGCAAAATACCAAGAGCGTGATTCTCGGTGGGCAGTCTCTACCCCTGCCGCCTGCCGAGATTAAACGCATAGTTGTAATTGGAGATACAGGTTGTCGCCTGAAGAAAAGTGATAATGCTTATCAGGAATGCAACGACGCCAATCTCTATCCATTCGCTCAGATTGCCAACGCTGCCGCAAGCTGGAAGCCGGATCTGGTTGTACATGTGGGTGATAATTTATATCGTGAAAATGCGTGTCCGGCAGACAAGGCCGGATGTGCTGGTAGCCCTTGGGGGTATGGTTGGGATGCTTGGCAAGCCGATTTTTTTGGGCCGGGCACATCTTTGTTGAAAGCGGCTCCGTGGGTGATGGTACGCGGCAATCACGAGTCATGCGCACGGGCAGGGCAGGGCTGGTGGCGCATGCTCGATCCGAGACCCTTGTTGCCAGGGCGTGATTGTAACGATGCCGCAAATGACGATATCGGTGACTACAGCGATCCTTATGCGGTACCGCTTGGCAATGACGCGCAGTTGATCATATTGGACACCTCAAATACGGTCAACGGAGTAATTCCGTCCGGAAATATTAGGCAACGTAAATATCGCGATATGTATGGCAAACTCGAAAAGCTGTCTCAACAGGTTTCCTATAATATTGTGACCAATCACCATCCGATACTCGGTTTTACAGCAAATAAAAACAAGAACGGGGAGGTGAGTCTTTTGCCGGGCAATCAGGGAATACAGTCGGTATTCAGCGCCATTAACCCGTTGATTATGCCACCGCGCGTGAATGCCATGTTGTCCGGACATGTCCACTTGTGGCAGGAGGTCAGTTTTTCCACCCCTCATCCAACCCAGTTCATTGCCGGATTTTCGGGAACGATGGAAGATGTGGTGCCGCTTCCAGCCCAATTACCACCCGGAGCCACCCCGGCACTTGGCGCTGTTGTTGAACACTTTAGTTCATGGATCAGCGGTTTTGGTTTTATGACGATGGAACGCAAAGGCTTTAATCAGTGGGATGTAAAGGTGTGGGATACGAAGGGGCACCAAGTCAATTCTTGCAGCATCGAAGGTAGCCATTCCAATTGCGAGTTGGGGCAGATAAAATAACAAGATATCGCGCGGATCAATTTTTTACTCAGGAAGATTTATGTCTACCAAAATATTAGTTCGGATTGTTTTTGCAATTTGCATATTGAGTTACCAATTGGCGCAGTCAGCCCAAGCAGCAGAAAGTACCCAATTCAAGCTGGTCAATAAATATAATGTAGGCGGTGAAGGGGGCTGGGATCTGCTCACCTTTGACTCAAAACACCGTCGCCTGTTTTTAAGCCGTGCATCTCATGTCCAAGTACTGGATGCCGATTCCGGTAAAGTGGTGGGAGATATTCCCGGCACGGATGGCGTTCATGGAATTGCACTTGCGGATGAATTTAATGTCGGTTTCACCAGCAATGGCAAAAGTAATTCTGTCACGGTATTTGATCTGACTACGCTGAACGTAATCGAAATCATCAAAATCAGCGGGGTGAATCCTGACGTGATTATTTATGAACCAAAATCAAAGCATGTTTTTGCTTTTAATGGCCGTTCCAGTAATGCCACCGTGATAGATGTTGCCACTCGCAAAGAGATCGGTTCAATTAGTTTGCCCGGAAAGCCCGAGCTTGCGGTTAGCAATGAGGCGGGAAATATTTTTGTAAATATCGAAGATAAAAGTGAAATCGTCGTTATTGACAGCAGCACCAACAAAGTAGTCAAAAACTTCCCGCTCGGAAATGGTTCTGAACCCACCGGTTTGGCATTTGATCAAAAACATAATCGGCTCTTCTCGGTCTGCGCCAATAAGAAGATGGAGATACTGGATTCTGTGTCCGGGAAAGTTGTTGCCGAGGTCGCGATTGGTAATGGGCCAGATTCAGCAGGCTTTGACGCAAATTTGGGAATTGCATTTAGCTCAAATGGTGATGGCACATTGACTTTGGTTAAAGAAATTGATCCCGATCATTTTACTGTCGCACAAAATGTGATTACTCAAAAGGGTGCAAGAACGATGGCTTATGATTCGGAAAAACATCGTGCCTATCTGGTAAGCGCATCGTTTGGTGTAACACCGCCCGCAACTAAAGAACAACCCAAACCCAGACCTGCGGTCGTGCCAAACAGTTTTGTTGTGCTTGTTGTTTCGATAGAGCCTTAACATATTGCGTATTCCAAATATATACATGTAATTCGAGGGTAATTTGTTGAATACGGAAAACCACCCGTTGAGCAAGGTTCCAGGGATCACTCTGGTTTTCTGGATCATCAAAATCGCTGCCACGACATTGGGCGAAACGGCTGGCGATGCAGTTAGCATGTCGATGAATCTGGGTTATCTTCTTGGTACCGGAATTTTTGCGGCAATTTTTCTGATTGCCGTAGCTGCCCAGATCAATGCGAAAAAGTTTTACCCATTTATATACTGGACGACGATTATAGCAACGACCACGGTTGGAACGACGTTGGCTGATTTTGCAGATCGCTCTCTTGGAATCGGATATGCAGGTGGTTCCCTGCTTCTGTCTCTTCTCTTGGTGGCTTCTTTTGCACTCTGGTACCGCACTCTCGGCTCAATTTCTATTGGAACGATCAATTCTCATAAGGCAGAAATATTCTATTGGCTAACGATCATGTTTTCTCAGACACTGGGCACCGCGCTTGGCGATTGGACTGCTGACACCGCTGGCATTGGATACGATGGAGGTGCGATCTTGTTCAGTGTGCTACTGTTAATTGTTGTAGTGGCGCATTTCAAAACACGTATCTCTAAAACCATATTGTTTTGGGCTGCATTTATTCTCACTCGCCCGCTAGGTGCCGTGTTGGGAGACTTTCTTGATAAACCGCTGGAAGAAGGAGGGTTGGAATTGAGTCGTTATACCGCCTCTGCGATGCTCCTCGGGATAATGATTGTCTTTATTCTATTCTTTTCGCGGCAAACAGGAAAAAGCCCAAGCCATCAGAATTAAGTACGCAGTTCTAGGCAGGAGTATCTATCAGATTTCAATTCTGGCTGGAAGAATTTCGGGCTTGTTTTTGAACCGGTATTCTTTGTGCTGTCACCGGTACATTTTCTTGCCCATTCCCGGCAATTTTAATTTGCTCCAAGTATTGTCCAATAGCATAAGGAACATCGTCTGTGCTATCGGCCAAATCAGTTTGGCTGTCATTACCGTAGGATGTACTATTAAACGGACTCACAAATGAAGAGCATCCGCTTAGATAAGCAAGTATCAAACAAAAAAACATTCTTTGAAATAAACATCTGCTCATACAATCCTCATTTTTGTAATTGCTTCCTGATTGATATCGGCCGGAGGCGAAGAAACTTGAGCTTTTCGTGACGATACAAAATTGGAGCTTGAGATGTGCTTGAGGATATGGATTAATCAACCGAGGCTATCAAAGGTAAAACTGTGCAAAAAAATACCGCTTTAAAAAACATACGATTAGACTGTCTGGCATTCGAGAGTCGGCCCAAAACGTAAAATTTTGAATCGAGTGAACTATCGCACAGAATTGATCTTTAACAATGATTGAAACGAAACAACGAATTCAAGCAAATAACCCTGTAAACAACTTGAGCTATAAATTACTGTCACTCCTGTCAGGAGTAATCCTTCTCTCAACACTTACAGGGGGGTGTTCATCTTCGCCAGCAGGATATAAAGCTGACCGTAAAGAAAAAGAATCCAGGGTTTCCGAAAAAGAACAAAAGATTGATGAAGTAAAAGTTAAGGATTTCACTGCTCGCGGATATGATTCCGGGACCGAATACGCAATCGATAGTTCAAAGTTAACTATAAATCTTGACAATGTTTCTCTTCAGCTAAGTTTAGTTCACCCCAGGCGTGAGGGTAAATATCCGCTCGTTTTATACTTGCCCGGACTGGGAGAGACTAGCGATGCGGGTAGTAAATTCCGCAATGCTTGGGCAACCTCCGGGTTTGCCGTCATTTCGATTCAGTTGCTGAGTGAAGATGAAACAATATTTTCAACTCCTGCTGCCAGGGAAGGTGATTTTTCCTATATTCGACATGATCGCTATTCAACTGAAGTTGTGTCCAATCGACTTAAAATGCTGGCGAAGTTAATCGAATATATAAAGAAAGAAGTTGAAGCCGGCGACACAAATTTTAGCAACATTGATCTTGAACACTTTGCTATCGTTGGTTTCGATATTGGAGCAAATTCCGCCATGATTGAGGCTGGAGAAGAAGTTCCATCAATTACTAATTCAGGCATTCCACTGAAAGTTGCCGGGGTTATTGCTTTGAGCCCCTATACGGACTTTTCAGGTTCGGCATTTAATTCGCGATTCCAAAATATTAATGTTCCGGTATTGTCGGTTACAAGCGATGCTGATGATGATTCACATGGGGTTGTCCCGATTACTCTCCATCAGGCGCCATTTCAATACATGCCGACAGGCGATAAATATTTGTTACTATTAGCCGGGGCATCTCATGCTGTTATCGGAAATGGCGTACAAGGAAAAGAAACTCCTGCGCCTGTCAGTAATGAGAGAAAAAATGAAACAGAGAATGTGAATTCAAATAAAGGCTCGGGTAGGGGAAGAGGCGGTCGCAATGGGAAAAAGTCATCCGAGAATGACAGCAGTAATTCTGTTGCGACTGCTGCTCCCGCCAAACGTCCACCGGCAGGACCTACCCAGCGAGCAATGATGGAGGTTTCCATAGAAAAGATATCGACAGCTTTCCTGAATGCTTATATGAAAAATGACTCCTTGGCGAAGAACTGGTTGAGCAATGAAGCTCAGCCTTGGTTATATAATATTGGGCAACTGAAAGGAAAGTAACCGTATTTGGATTGGGAATATCCTATCCTGTTTAAAGTTACTTTTTGAGCAAATATTTAATAATAATTTTAATGGCAGCCACCCCCACTTAACAGGAATTTGAACAAATGTTATCACTAATAAATCGCCCCATATTACCCTGTTCTACGCGAATTCAATTAGTTCGGGCCGTTAGTTTGGTCGGGTTCACTTTGGTTGTCAGCTCTTTTAGTACAATTTGTGCGGCCAAAGATGAGCATTTCCATCCGGGGGCGGACATGCCAACACCGGTTACTGCAAGTGCCGCACAGAAGCAATCCATGCCTGTTTGGATAGAAGCTCAAGGCACGGTAACACCACGCAATTATGTGAATGTGATGCCACGAGTGGCCGGCTTGCTTCAAAGCATAAGTTTTAAGGAAGGTCAGACGATCAAAGCCGGGCAATTGTTGGCAAACATTGACCCGAGACCATACCAGATTCAATTAAATCAAGCACTGGCAACGTTGCAAAAGGATCAGGCTCAACTTGACGGGGCACAATTGGATTTGGATCGATATGAAACCTTGTTGAAGCAGGACTCTATCGCGGCTCAGCAAGTGGTGGATCAGCGGGCAACAGTAGCGCAATTAAAAGGTACGGTGGCATCAGACAAAGCGAATAAGGAAAATGCCGAATTGCAGCTTGAATGGACACGAATCATTTCCCCGATCACGGGAGTAGTCGGATTGCGCCAAGTTGATGTGGGTAATATGCTCGGTACCACCGGAGTCATCGGTGGTGGTAGCACTTCTCTTGGCGGAGGTACCGTATCGTCGTCCGTACCCATCGTGACGATTGCGCAAGTGCAGCCGATCACCGTGACTTTTGCCATTCCGCAAAATCAACTGCCTACTGTTTTGGAGCGTTTTCATGGTGCATCTATTGCTGTGCAAGCTTGGGATCAGCGCCGCGCAAGCCTGCTTGATAGCGGAAAAGTTGCCGCCATCGATAATCAGATAAACACGGCAACCGGTACGGTTATGATCAAGGCCGAATTTACAAATTCAAAGATGAAGCTATACCCGAATCAGTTCGTCAACGTGCGTATGCTCGTCGATACAATTTCAAATTCGATTGTGGTTCCCTCGGCTGCGATAGCTTCCGGAGGGCATGGAAGTTATGTATATGTGATCGGTAATGACGATACGGTGTCAATGCGCAGCGTTACCACGGGAGTTACCAGCAAAGATTCCACTGCTATCACAGCGGGTCTGGTGGTGGGTGAGCGTGTTGTTACGGATGGACTAGATCGGTTGAAAGACGGTAGCAAAGTGCAAGTTGTTGTTCCTGCAAACGGCCCAACATCCGATGCCGCTGGCGCTTCACACCGTGGGAATGGCGGAAAACCGGAAAGCGGCTACAAACGGAAACAAGATCAATGAGTGCTGAAAAACTTGGGCATGGTACAAAAGAACAACCGTATCCGACAGGTGAAGTTAATATTGCCGCCTACAGCGAAATGACTGAAGAAGTCGCCGCGAGTGAAATGAGTCCCTCGCGAATTTTTATTTTGAGGCCCATTGCCACCTCGCTGTTAATGATAGCAGTTCTATTGGCCGGTTTTGTTGGTTACACATTGTTGCCACAATCCGCGCTGCCGGAAGTTGACTATCCAACAATCCAGGTTACTACGCTTTATCCGGGTGCCAGCCCTGATGTAACAACCTCATCAATCACTTCTCCACTGGAACGACAATTCGGGCAAATGCCCGGCCTGACGCAGATGTGGTCGTCCAGTTCCGGCGGCGCTTCAGTTATTAATTTGCGTTTCGATTTAAAGTTGCCCCTTGATGTTGCAGAACAAGAAGTTCAGGCAGCCATCAATGCGGCAAATTCTTTTTTGCCGACGGATCTTCCATCTCCTCCCATTTACGCAAAGGTAAATCCGGCTGATGCACCGGTGTTGACGCTTGGGTTAACTTCAGAGTCGCTGCCGCTAACGCAATTGGAAGACTTGGCGGACACCAGACTCGCACAAAAGCTTTCGCAAGTAACCGGCGTTGGGTTGGTGACTTTGAGTGGTGGTCAGCGTCCCTCGGTCCAAGTTCAGGTAAATGCCCCCCTGCTGGCATCGCAAGGATTAAGTCTCGCCAATATTCAGTCTGCAATAGTAGCGGGTAATGTGAACACCCCCAAGGGCAGCTTTGACGGGCCGCTACGCTCTCTGACGATTAATGCCAATGATCAGTTGGAGTCGGCATCTGATTACCAAAATCTTATTGTCGCCTATCACAGTGGCGCCCCCGTGCGTTTAGCAGATGTGGCAACAGTCCAAAGAGGGGCTGAGAATGAGTTGCTTGCCGCCTGGGTAAATCATAAGCCGGGCATCGTAATTAATGTGCAACGGCAACCGGGAGCTAACGTTATTGCCGTGGTTGATCAAATTCAAAAACTCTTGCCGCGTTTGCGACAAAGCTTGCCTGGATCGACCAATTTGACAGTTCTGTCAGATAGAACTGTCACCATACGCTCTGCGATAACGGATGTGAAGTTCGAATTGATGCTGTCGATCGTGCTCGTGGTTTTGGTGATATTTATATTCTTGCGTAATGCCCGTGCAACTTTCATCCCCGCTATGGCTGTGCCGCTGTCTTTGATCGGCACTTTCGGGGTGATGTATATCGCCGGTTTTTCGATCAATAACCTCACCTTGATGGCGCTGACTATCGCAACGGGCTTCGTGGTGGATGACGCCATCGTGATGATTGAAAATATCGCCCGATATATCGAAATGGGAGAGCCACCGCTGCAAGCCGCGCTGAAGGGGGCAAAGCAGATAGGTTTTACCATTATTTCACTTACATTTTCGCTCATCGCCGTGTTGATCCCTTTGCTCTTTATGGGTGATGTGGTCGGCCGACTTTTTCGCGAATTCGCAATCACGCTGGCTGTGGCAATCTTAATTTCTGCAATCGTATCTTTAAGTTTTACACCGATGCTGAGTGCTCGTTTGCTTAACCATGTGAGAGAAGATCAACAAAGCCGGTTGATGCGCTGGAGTCAGCGAAAATTTGATGCATTGATTAATGGTTATGGTAACGCACTGCGCTTTGTCTTGCGTCACCAAAAAAAGACGCTCTGGGTTACTTTTGGGACGCTGGCGCTGACAGTGTTACTTTATATTTTAATTCCCAAGGGATTTTTCCCCGTTGAAGATACTGGCCTGATTCGTGCCATAACAGTTGCACCTCAAAGTATTTCATTCCAAGAAATGAATGTGCGGCAACATGCTCTGGTTGATACCATATTAAAAGACCCGGCAGTACAAAGTGTGTCGTCGTTTATTGGTGTAGACGGCACCAACACCACTCTGAATAACGGCAGAATTTTGATCAGTCTCAAGCCATTGGATGAGCGAGGTGAGCGTGTAGGTATAGTCATGCGCCATTTGCAACAGCAAGCGGCTCAGGTTTCCGGCATCGACATGTATATGCAGCCGGTACAGGATTTGACCATTGATGATCTGGTTACTCGCAGCCCTTATCAATTTAGTATTACTGCGGTAAACGGGGATGATTTGGCGAAGTGGACAAATGCAATGCTCGACAAATTGCGCAGCCTGCCCCAATTTACAGGTTTGACCAGCAGTTTGCAGAATGATGGATTGCAGGCTTACGTTGAAATTGACCGCGATGCTGCGTCGAGACTCGGTATCAGTGTTGCAGCAATTGACAATGCCCTATACAGTGCGTTTGCTCAGCGCTTGATTTCAACAATATTTACCCAGGCAGCGCAATACCGTGTGGTGCTTCAGCTCGAACCTGAAGATCGACAAGGTCTTGATGGGTTCAACAGTATTTATTTGCCTTCAGGATCGGGGCCGTCCGTACCACTCTCGCAAGTTGCTCACATTGTGCAAAAAAGCGGATCGTTGGAGGTAGATCACCTGGGGCAGTTTCCTGCGACCATGATTTCTTACGATTTGGCTCCTGGCGTATCTATTGGAGAGGCAGTACAAGCGATACACGAAGTACAGAGTCAATTAAATATGCCTGCAGAAGTGCAACTCAAAATGCAGGGGGCGTCCGCGGCCTTTGAAGCTGCTCTATCCAATCAGCTTTGGTTATTATTGGCGGCAGTAGCAACTATGTACATCGTGTTGGGTGTTTTGTATGAAAGTTTTGTTCATCCGGTGACAATTCTTTCAACCCTGCCTTCGGCGGGTATAGGCGCTCTTTTGGCCTTACTGGTTTCTGGTAACAGCCTGACTGTCATAGCCATCATCGGTATCATCCTTTTGATTGGTATAGTTCAAAAGAATGCCATTATGATGGTGGACTTCGCGTTGGATGCCCAGCGCAATCAAGGTCTGCCCCCCGCGGATGCGATTTTACAGGCGGCACAATTACGCTTACGGCCGATTCTGATGACTACTTTTGCTGCATTATTTGGTGCAGTGCCTTTGATTGTCGGAGGAGGGATGGGGGCAGAATTAAGGCAACCATTGGGAATTACACTGGTTGGGGGGTTGCTGTTATCACAACTGCTCACGCTATTTACGACACCAGTCATTTATCTGGCATTTGACCGCATAGCCACTTATTGGAAAGAGCGCTTTACTAGCGATGCGGCAACAAAAGGAAATGTAGTGTGAACATTTCCGCCATATTTATCCGACGTCCGGTAGGGACTATACTATTGGCAGTAGCAATTTTGCTGGCGGGTTCTATCGCATTCCGACTGCTTCCCGTTTCAGCGCTACCGATAGTGGACTTCCCTACCATCAATGTGCAGGCCTCATTACCGGGCGGAAGTCCTGATGTGATGGCCGCAACCGTTGCAACGCCGCTGGAGAGAGCACTTGGAAGGATTGCAGGAATAACGGAAATGACTTCGTCTAGCTCGCTTGGCTCGACCAATATCACTATTCAATTTGACCTATCGAAAGATATCAATGACGCGGCTCGTGAAGTACAGGCTGCAATCAATACTGCACTGACGCTGTTGCCAAGTGGCATGCAAAGTAATCCGACTTACCGTAAAGTTAATCCGGCCGATGCACCTATCATGATTTTGGGGCTTACTTCTAAGAGTCTGTCTCGAAGCCAACTATATGACGCGGCCTCAACCATTTTGGCGCAAAAAATTTCCCAGCTTCCCGGCGTTGGTCAAGTTACTGTAGGAGGAGGTGCACTTCCTTCTGTTCGGGTCGATCTTGATTTGAACCAACTTAACAACATGGGGCTGAGCTTGGAGCAAGTTCGTCAGTCTATTGCTAGCGGTAATGTAAATTCTCCCAAAGGAGCGGTAGAAGATGCACAGCATCGCTGGCAAATTCAGTCCAATGATCAACTTACTACGCCTGAGCAATATACTAATCTGGTTGTCGCATATATTAATGGTGTTCCTGTAAGGATTAATCAGATAGGACATGTCAGTCTGGATTCACAAAATACGCGCAATATGGGAATGTCTAACGGCGAACCCTCGGTTATGTTGATTATTTCCCGCCAACCAAGTGCAAATATTATTGAAACTGTTGATGCCATAAAAGCGGAGCTGCCAACGATGCAGGCTTCGATACCTGCAGCAATCGATATTCATGTCATGGTTGATCGAACAACAACTATTCGTGCATCGCTGAGTGATTCGGAAGGCACACTGATTCTGTCAGTATTTCTGGTGGCGATGGTGGTCTTTGTATTTCTGCGCGACTGGAGGGCGACACTCATTCCGGCGATTGCCGTTCCCATTTCGCTCATTGGAACTTTTGCGGCAATGTATTTAATGGGCTACAGCCTTGATAACTTATCCCTGATGGCTCTGATTGTCGCCACCGGGTTTGTGGTAGATGATGCTGTGGTGGTATTGGAAAACATCATGCGCCATGTCGAAGAAGGTCTTTCACCAATGCAGGCAGCATTGCGCGGCTCAAAAGAAGTCGGATTTACAGTGTTATCAATGAGCCTGTCCCTCGTCGCCGTTTTTTTGCCGGTATTGCTAATGGGTGGGATCATTGGCCGATTGTTTCGCGAATTTGCGGCAACGCTTTCCATTGCGATATTTATTTCTCTGGTGGTTTCTCTAACCCTGACACCCATGCTGGCATCGCGCTTAATTAGGCAGCGCACAGACGCGGCACCGGGTCGTTTAGCTGCCTTTGGAGAGCGTGCCTTTGCAAAATTACTACGCGGATATGATCGAAGTTTGACTTGGGCGCTTAGGCATAATCGAATCATGGTGCTGGTTTTTTTTGGCACTATCGGAATGACCGGATACCTTTACTGGATCATTCCAAAAGGATTTTTTCCAACGCAGGATACAGGATTAATGATCGGTAGCATTCAAGCGGATCAGGCAGTTTCGTTTCAAGCTATGTCGGATAAATTATCCAAGATTGTTGGGATAATCAGGAAAGATCCTGCCATACAAAATGTGGTGGCATTCACCGGTGGTAGTGCCAGTAATAGCGGTTTTCTCTTTATGTCACTCGTGCCATACGGAACCCGGTCAGACTCGATAGCGGTGATTGGGCGCCTAAGGGGCAAACTCACACAGGTTGCCGGCGCCCAGGTATTTATGTTTCCAGTACAGGATATTCGCGCAGGCGGAAGATCTTCGCCCGCGCTGTATCAATACACCTTGCAAGCCGCCGATCTAAATGAATTACGCACGTGGGAACCGCGGGTTTTGGAAGCTTTTTATCACATTAAGGGTTTAACCGAAGTAAATACAGACCAACAAAGCAAGGGGTTGCAAATTCATCTGGTTATTGATCGAAAAGCTGCTGCACAACTGGGGATATCGGTTAATACCATTGACCAAACTCTGAATGATGCTTTCGGCCAACGTTTGGTCTCGACGATTTACGCGCCACTGAATCAATATTATGTGGTGATGGAAGCAGACTGGCCATACCAGCAGCGCTCGGATGCGCTAAACAATATTTATTTGATCTCGGCAAATGGTCAACGCATACCGCTTTCAGCCGTCTCTCACTTTGAAGAAGATACAACGCCTCTGGCGGTTAACCATCAAGGCCTGTTTGCTGCTGCAACAATATCTTTCAATTTGGATAAACAAGTATCTTTAGGTGAAGCGCAACAATTGATTGCAGTGGAAATGGCTAAAATTGGTTTGCCGGGCACGATTCAGGGCGGCTTTCAAGGGACAGCAAAACTGTTTCAGGATACACTCAACAATCAGCTAATGTTTATTCTGACCGCTATTTTTGTTATCTATATCGTGCTAGGTGTGTTGTATGAAAGTACCATTCATCCTTTAACTATTCTTTCCACCTTGCCTTCGGCAGGGATTGGGGCTTTATTGGCACTGATGTTGTTTAAAACGGACTTCTCTATTATGGCGTTGATTGGTGTTTTTCTTTTGATAGGGATTGTTAAAAAGAATGCCATACTGATGGTTGATTTTGCGCTTCAAATGGATAAGGAGAAAGGGATGACTCCGCGCGAGGCAATCCATCAAGCTTGTTTGCTGCGCCTAAGACCCATTTTAATGACTACATTCGCAGCTCTATTCACTGCTTTACCATTGGCCATTATTTCTGGAAATGGTGCCGAATTGCGTGAGCCGTTGGGCATGGCAATTGCAGGCGGGCTTATCGTCAGTCAGTTTCTTACGTTGTACACTACTCCGATTATCTATTTGGAACTTGAAAAGCTGCGCCAGTGGGGACGCCGCCGTTGGGGACGCAGGGACAAGAACGTTGTTCAGGCCTCGTATTAATTAATTGATTTAGTATAGGAAGAAAGTATGAGTTCAATCGAAATAAGCAAACCACAGCAACACTCTCTTCGCGATGAGAAAGTTCTGATAACAGACCAGTTACCGCGATTTAAAAAGCTCGGTCTTGGGGTGTTGATCAGTATTTTACTCAGCGCTTGTGCGGTGGGGCCGGATTACAAGAAGCCAACGATTGAGTCACCCGAACAATTCAAGGAAAATAATGGGTGGGTAAAAGCAGCTCCCTTGGCTGTGCCTTTTCAAGGAGACTGGTGGACTGTTTTTGGTGATGCTGAATTGAATAAATTGGAACCATTGGTGCTCACAGCAAACCAAAGCCTTCAGGCCTCATACTATACTTATCAACAGGCGCTGGGGCTTACCGATCAGGCTCGGGCGGGTGAGTTCCCTACAATAGCGGCTTCCGTTGCGTCAACACGCTCTTCTAGTGCATCTGTAACAACAGTTTCTGGGACGGGTACAACGACCACCGTTAGTGGACAATCAGTGGGCCTTACTGCAAGTTGGGTTCCTGATTTTTGGGGAAAAGTTCGGCGTCAAGTCGAAAGCGATGAAGCTAATGCAGAATATAGCCGGGAGACATTGATTAATGCTCAGCTAAGTTTGCAAGCCACGTTGGCAACAGATTATTTCCAGATCCGGCAATTAGACAGTCAAATAGTATTGGCGAATGAAACATTAGGCGCGGATGAGAAGTCATTAACCATGACGCAAAATCGTTACGCCAGCGGCGTGAGCACACAGGCCGATGTTGCACAGGCTCAGTTACAATTAGCCAATGCCAAGATACAAGCCAAAGCTTTGGGATTACAACGTGCTCAATTGGAACACGCTATTGCGGTGCTGATAGGGGTTACACCATCAAGTTTTAGCCTGTCTGCTTTACCGGGAATGCCGCAACCTCAAGCTGTTCCAGTTGGATTGCCATCGCAATTGTTGCTGCGCCGCCCTGATTTAATGGCTGCGGAACGTCAAGTGGCTGCGGCTAACGCACAAATTGGCGTGGCCCAATCGGCCTATTTTCCGGCGTTGACACTTGCAGCTTCGGGTGGCTACCGTAATCCTTCGTTTGTTAACATATTTTCAGCTTCAAATTTATTTTGGTCGGCGGGGCCATCCCTCGCATTAACGCTTTTCGATGGTGGGGCACGTTCAGCCATAAAGGCACAAGCTCAAAGCGCGTATAAACAGGTAGTCGCGCAATATAGACAACTTAGTTTGCAAGCGATTCAGCAAGTCGAAGATCAGCTTGTTGCATTGACCGTACTCGCCGATGAGGCAGCCTTGCAGCAACAAGCCGTCACGGCCGCTGACGTATCACTGCGCTTGGTAACAGATCAGTATAAGGCAGGTATAATTCCCTATCTAAATGTGATAACCGCTCAGACGGCCTCATACTCAGCCCGCAATGCTGCACTTCTAACTGCCGGACAGCAACTCGCTGCAAATGTGGCGCTGATCCAGGCGCTGGGTGGCGGTACTGAAGTTCAGCCCGAAAAATCTGCAAGCACTAAATCCGAGACATCGGCGGTGAATTAATATTTTCGATCTTGAGTAAGGAAGCGCAAAGCGTTGCCTTGGTTTTTTGCCCTAAATTGGCAAGGCCCTGTAGCTAGAGAGCAGCGCTTTCCGCAAGGACGAGCTGCTTCGTTTAATATTTTAGGCAAACATCGACAATCTCAATTCTGAAAAACTGGCAGCTAACTAAAAAATTTAACCCGCATGGCTTAAAATACAGTTAACATATAAGTAGATATTAGATTATAGGGTCAAAATATATGAGCAAATCGAAATTCTTGGCTGCCTTCATGTCGCTAGTAACTTTGAGTGTGGGGCAGTCACATGCAGAAGATAAGCCTGATGTCTATCTCTTGCGATCAGGGGATACTGTGCTGGTTTCCGTTTGGCGAGAGGAGTCCTTACAAAAACAAGTTGTGGTGCTACCGGACGGTAGTATCACAATTCCACTACTAGGTCGTGTCGAGGTTGCCGGCCGCAGTACGCCAGAAGTGGAACAGAGTCTTACTACCCAACTGAAGAAATATTTTCCCGAGCCAATTGTTACGGTTGTAATTGTCGGCATTGAAGGGAATCGAGCCTACGTAACCGGAAAAGTTGTGAAGGCTGGGTCAATAGTCATCAGTGGGCCGACTACCGTTTTACAAGCTATTAGCTTGGTTGGAGGGCTTGATAAATTTGCCGATGAAGGCGGTATTAAAATTATCCGCAATAAAACGGGTGGACAAGAAGTATTACCAGTCAATTACAAAGACATTATTTCCGGAAAAAATATATCAACCAATATCCAGCTTAAAGCGGGAGATACTGTTGTAGTGCCTTGATATTTATTTGTTTGGCGCTTCACAACATCGATAACAGGTCTATGGAATTGGGGAATTAATTGATTGTACGTCGAAATACCAAGGCATATATCTTTCTGGTTGGCGCAATGCTTTTCACACAACAGATTTGGGCTGATAGTTGGCAAAGTGCTGTTGGGACTACTGTCTCGTCAGAGTATGTCACTAATCCATTACTTACCCCGGGTTATTACGGAGGTGTATGGAGATCTTTGTTTGTGCCAAGCTATGCACTGGATGGGGTTGACGGGGCAAACGAAATAAAAACAGGGCTTGCATATCAAATCGAGCGTACTTCAAACCAAACACTAAGCCAGGATCGGCAAAGTCCGGCAGCTTTTATTGACTGGTTGCGCAAGAGCGAAATGGGCGACTTTGATCTTTCGTCCAAATATGCTCAAATAGCAACTCGAGATAGCGGAGTGGACGCTACGGGTGTTGCTCAGATTGGAGGTACTCGCACATCGAAACTTTTTTCTGGAATTTGGAATTATTCATTGAGTGAACAAAGTTTGCTTTCTATTGTCGGGTCAGAGGAATATGTTTCCTATAACGGAGGATATACTGTCACCAGTGGCTTTGTAGATTATGATGCACAGACCAGCAGCCTTAAATACAGTTACAATATTAGTGAGCGTAGCACACCATTTTTGATGGTCACAAATGAAAAGTATTCACCCGTTTCAGTTGGTACTTCAGACGCTCTAACAAGTGAATTGTTAGGTTGGAATTTGAAAGGGGAAAATACAGATTGGAGCTTACAGGCAGGGCGTTCTCAAGATATTGAAGGCAAAACTAATTTTCTTGGCTCAGTAGAAGCGAATTATAAGGTTCAATTCAATACACTGGATGTAACTGCAAGTCATCTTGTTTTACCCAGTGGTTTGGGCGGCTTTGCATGTGTCGACGAGAAGAAGTTGATTTGGCGCCACGATCTGAATGATTACAACGTTGCAGTTTGGGACTTTGATGATAGGGTTAATAGTCAACTACCCTCTGGTAACGGAACGACCATTATAACAACTGTCTCAATTGAGCACAGCATCAGCACGTTTTGGAATTTGAAAACATACTATACTTATAGGGCTGGACAAATAGCGGGAAGCGAAGGTGCATTCTCAAATATGCTAGGGTTGTCCTTTAACTTCACGAATCCTGACTTCTGAACATAAATTACAAGCTATCTATGACTACAGATTACGAACTTACCCTAACTGATTACGTGTTGATTTTGCGCCGCCGCGCAAAATATATGATTGTTGTTTTTGTTGTTGTTCTGCTTTTAGCAGTTATCACGTCGTTCATTTTGCCCCGCTCTTATCGTTCCACTGGAACCATTATTGTGGAATCAACACAGGTTCCAGACAACATAGTTGCCAGTGCGATCAAAGAAAAATTAGAAGAGAGAATCAATGTCATAAAACAAAAAGTGATGACGCGCGAGAATTTAATTCAACTGGCTAATAAATACAGTTTATTCAAGGATGGTTCTAACGCAATTCCCTCATCTGAAATTATTGATAAACTACGTGATCGTATTGAAATCGAGCCAGTGAAACCCAAAGATTTCGGAACTGATAGCGCTGCGATAGCCTTTACTATTTCGTTTGAAGATCAAAGACCGGAAACTGCACTTGAGGTAACAAAAGCACTTATTACATTGTTCCTTGATTTGAACGTTAAACTGCGTACAGAGCAGGCAACTGAGACTACCGATTTTCTTACACAGGAATCAAATAGGCTTAAGGCCGACGTTGACAGTCTAGAAAGCAAAATTGGTGAATTCAAGAAGCAGAATAGCGAAAACTTGCCAGAACAACTGAGTGTTCGAACATCCATGATGCAGCGCGCTGAGAACGATTTGTATTCGGTAGAGCGGGATATTCGCAGTGGCAACGAAGAGCTTCGCTCACTTGAGGCCGAACTTTCAGCCGCCAAGCATGGAATGAGCGATGATCCTGCTCAGACATTGCCAGCGCTCAAAGCAGAATACACTAGACTGTCGGCTATCTACACTGAATTACATCCGGATTTAAGAGCGTTAAAACGCAAAATTGATGCTTTGGAGCAAAAAAATAGCGCACCGGACGTTAAAGATTCTGCGGCTAATGTAACCAACTTAACCGTTTTTAAAATACAAGCCAAAGTTGACGCGGTTAATGCCAGATTAGAGTCTTTGGAACAGCAGAAGAAAAAGTTGAAAGATCAAATTGCTCAAAATGAGCATGCCATGGAAATGACACCGAGAGTGGGGCAGGGCTTGGAAGAGCTTGTCCGGGATCGTGATACTGCGCAAAAAAAATACGAAGAAATCCAAAATAAGAAGATGACAGCAAAGATTTCAGAAAATCTGGAAAGCGAGAACAAATCGGAACGTTTTTCTTTGCTGGAGCCTCCCTTATTGCCTGAAAAGCCATTTAAACCCAACCCGATAAAAATACTTGCTCTCGGTTTCTTGTGTGCATTAGGCGCCTCAGCAGGAACGGCAATGTTTCTGGAATCGATCGATAAGCGGATTAGAGGAGTTGCAGCACTCACGCATGCATTAGGGTATCGGCCTTTGGCGGTAATTCCTTTTATAGTAGGTCAAAAAGAGGAAAATCAACACTGGATATTTTCGATTATGCAGTCAATTAGGGCAGTTTTAAGTCCTAAATAATGCTTTAACAATTATGGCCTGAAGTATTTATGCATTCTGGATAGGTCGGCGTAGGGGAATTTAATGGAACGTATCAAGCAAGCCGTAGAAAAGGCAAAGTCAAAACAGAATAAGGTCAACCCAAAAGCAAGAACACTGTTGGTCAGTGACTCGGCGACTTCAAGTTCAGATAATGAGGATCTTGAGAAAGTTGAATACGAGAAAACAAAGGTTGTTTCGTTACGAGAGGAATTGCTGGAAGAAAACCGTATTGTTGCATTTGATAAAAGCAATCCGAAGGCAATGCCTTTCGATCTCCTGCGAACACAAATACTTCAAAAGATGGAGACCAATGGTTGGCGGACTTTAGCAATTACCTCACCAACACCAGGTGCAGGAAAATCCGTTATTGCTATTAATCTTGCTATTAGTATTGCACAACAAACCAACAAGACTGCATTATTGGCAGACTTTGATTTGCGTCGCCCGAGGATTGGTACTTACTTGGGAATTCCAATGGACAAGTCGCTGAACGATATTCTAGACGGAAGTGCACAGATACATGACGTAATTGTTAATCCGGGCATTCAACGCTTAGTTATATTGCCGACTAAGCAACCAGTAACCGAATCATCAGAAGCCCTCTCATCAAGGAAGATTGCGAATCTTATTAAAGAACTGCGCGAGCGATACGAATCGAGAATTGTTATTTTTGATTTACCCCCCGTGCTTGTTTCCGATGACGTAATTGTGGTCTTGCCTCAAGTTGATTGTGTCCTGATGGTGGTGGCAAATGGAATGTCAACCAAGAAGGAGATCGAGGAAAGTCTAAGTCACATTCCTCCCGAGAAATTAATTGGAATAGTGTTCAATAAGGCAGAAATCGAATCAACCCCCTACTATTATGATTAACATTTTGCGGCAATTCGGCATTCAAATATTTAAATGATCTCAGGCAAAGCCGGAGGTCGTTTAACTGAACTTTTTGAGGTTCCCCATTTTAAAGATATGATGAAAAATTTATGTCGGATCTATTAGTTGTTCTCGTAAGCTTCAATACGAGGGAATTAACAAAGAAGGCACTAAGTTATCTTCTTTCCTCTGTGCATTTGTTAGAAATAGAAATTGTCATTGTCGATAATGCGTCAAAAGACAATTCTTCTGAAATGTTGCGAACAGAGTATCCCAACATAAAGCTGCTGAAGAATCTGGAGAATGTTGGTTTCGGACGAGCCAATAATCAAGTTGTTCCAGGTATTAATAGCCGATATGTATTATTGTTAAATACTGATGCATTTATAGAGTCGGATACCATCGCCAAAACAGTCGAATATTTGGATGCACACCCGCAGACAGGTATTCTTGGTGTAAAGTTAATCGGACGAGATGGAGTCTTGCAACCCTCATGCCGATATTTTCCTACCCCATGGAATATCTTCCTTCAACGCTGTGGTCTAGGTAGGTTGTTTAAACATGCTCCAATGGTCGATGATATGTCATGGGATCACGCTTCTGTTAGAGACTGCGATTGGGTACCGGGTTGTTATTTTTTAATCCGGAAAGAGGTCATAGATCAAGTGGGTCTGTTTGACCCCAGATATTTTTTGTATTACGAAGAAATCGACCTATGTTTTGCAGCAAAGTCAGCGGGGTGGCATGTTACCTACTATCCCTATACTTCTGTAATACACCTTGGTGGTGAAAGCGCTAAACAAGAGGGTGAAGTTTCTTCTAAAAGCCAGCAAATAGAAGTTTTGAACATCGAGAGTGAATTGTTATATTTCCGTAAGAATTTCGGATTATCCGGAGTGCTGACACACTTGTTTCTCAATAGTCTTGCTGACTTAATCCAGTTTTCAAAAGATATAGTTAAACTAAGGCCGATAGCTAAAATATTTTTTAATATGAAACACTTTGTGTTTGTTTGGAAAATGTTTTTCCGTACTAATTTTGCTACAAAGCCAACACGCTAATATTAAAATGTTCAGTAACATAAAAGAGGATTTCAAAACATATCAAGGCGATATCGGGGCCCAAGGTTTTTGGGTTATGCTCGTTTATAGATTTGGGCGCTGGCGTTATTCTGTGCGTCCGGCAATAGTGCGAAAAATTTTCTCACTCATGTACAAGATTTTTTACAAATGCATTCAGATCATGACAGGAATTGAATTCCCGTGCGAAGTCGAAATCGGACAGCGATTTAAAATTGACCATTTCGGTGGAATCGTGGTGAGTGGTTACGCTAAGTTTGGTGATGATTGTCGTATTCGCAATGGAGTCGTCGTCGGGCTGAAAAATGTGGAAGAACCGGGCGCTCCGATTATCGGTAATAATGTAGATATTGGTGCAGGAGCAAAAGTGCTTGGTAAAATAAAAATAGGCAATAACGTGCGGATTGGCGCTAATGCTGTTGTAGTATCTGATGTACCGGATAATTCGATTGCTGTGGGTGTTCCAGCGATTATTAAAACCAGAAGCTCAAATTGAGTGATCTCCGATGAATCCTTTGGATCGAATTGGTGTTGTCATTATCGGACGCAATGAGGGTGAACGATTAATTCGTTGCCTAACGTCATTAACTGCCCAACAAAATCATCTTGTTTATGTAGATTCCGGTTCTAAAGATGACTCTGTAAATGCTGCTCGCAGCAGGGGCGTTGAAGTCGTTATATTGGACATGACCATACCATTTACTGCTGCTCGCGCCAGAAACGAAGGTTTCGAGCGGATGAGAAAGCTTTACCCTCATACTGAGTTCGTACAGTTTGTGGATGGTGATTGCGAGGTGACATCGCAATGGCTTAAATATGCAATGGACTTCCTCGATTCGAATTCGGTAGTTGCTGCCGTCTGTGGGCGTAGAAGAGAACGATTTCCGGAAAAAACTGTTTACAACATGCTATGTGATATCGAATGGGACACACCTATAGGTGAAGCGAAAGCGTGCGGTGGTGATGCCATGATGCGTGTTGAGGCTTTTGAAAAAGTGCACGGATTTCGCCCCGATTTGATTGCGGGTGAAGAACCGGAGTTGTGCATTCGTTTGCGTGCAGCCGGTTGGAAAATTTGGCGCTTGGACCAGGAAATGACATTGCACGATGCGGCCATGACCCGTTTCGGGCAGTGGTGGAAACGCACGCAGCGATGTGGTTACACCTATGCGGAAGGTGTGTGTCTCCATGGTGACTCCCCCGAGTATCATCGTGTGAAAGAGTCAAAGCGTGCTTGGATTTGGGGTATAGGCATTCCTGCACTTGCGCTCATGTTAATTTTTTATTTTGGAGTCTGTGGCATGATAGTACTGCTTATCTATCCTATACAGTTTGTGCGCCTCGCTTTGAATGGAAAACGAACAGTAAAAGAACATTGGTGGAATGCCTTGTTTTTAGTGCTGGGTAAGTTTCCAGAGGCATTGGGTCAGTTAGAATATTTCTATATCAAATTGTCAGGAAAGAAGGCACAATTAATCGAATATAAATAAGCCACGATGCCACTACTCATGGACAAAGCTGTTACCAGTAAGAAAATACGAAGGGTAGGCATTGGGCCTATCGAGACGATAATTCGTGTTTATCATTTGGGGCGGGAAATGCATCCCGACTTGAACTTGAACAGCATCAAACATCAAGTAAATCTTTTGGTTAAAACCATAAAATTTCTTCCTGATATTCGCAAGTGGTTCGATATTCAGGATAACCCCATATTGTTACAAGCATTAAAACGTTTTAATCTAATGAATGGAGCGATATATTGGCCTTATATTAATAATATATGGTCAATGAAGCAGAAACTATCAACAATCGATACGCATTATCGAATGCTTGTAGGTAACGCGAGTATCATTGCTCAAGCCACCTTTGAGGAAGTCGAACTGGTTCGATTAGACGAGCAATATGCAGGATTAAGATTAGTTTTAGACAAAGCCAAATGGTTCCTGCGAGAAGGTGAAATTGTTCTTAATCTATTTGTGAACGACGAGCGCTATTACTCTATTGCTTTTACACTGGGCTACAACGATGGTGAGCCGATCGTTTTTGTTGGGGCAATACAAGGATCCAATTCCGACGCTGCACAGACAGTGTATCGGGACCTCACTCATGCCCTGAATGGAATGAGGCCGCGCGACTTCCTTATGGTGGCGTTAAAGTTAATTTGCTGTGAACTTGGCATTCATAAGATATGGGCTGTTTCAACGGAACATCGCCAGCTTAACACTGCTTATTTCGGCGAAAAGTTCAGGGAAAAAGTGCATGTTTCTTACGACGAGGTATGGCTTGAACACTTGGGCAAGGAACTTAACAATGGTTTTTTTGAGATTCCAACTGTGGTCAGTTACAAAGAAATGAGCGAAATTCCTTCGCGAAAGCGTGCGGCATATCGACGCCGATATGAAATGCTGGATAAGTTAGCCTTGGTTATCAAATCAAGTTGTAGACGCACTACATTGTAATATCGACACTGATATTGCAAATAAGTCAGAGTTGATAATAGACAACTAGCCTGCAAAAATTAGAGATTGAAAGTGGCAAGTATCGCAAATCGTAAATAACGAAACATGCTCAATGTAGGGTGCGTTTACGCACCAGAGCACTATGGTGCGTAAATGCACCCTACGTCAAAGCGATATATGTTTCGTAATTAACAGTTGGTGACACTAGCAGATTCAAATGTTATACCAACTATTTTTATTATCTTTGGAATGAAAAAATATGTATGAAGACTTCTATGGCTTGAAAGAAGCGCCTTTCACAATTCAGCCAGACCCTGATTTTCTATACTTCGGTCGTCGACATGCTTATGCTTATTCGATGATGACTTATGGACTCAAAATAAAGGCCGGATTTATGGTCATCAGCGGGTCGATCGGGTGCGGCAAAACAACGCTGGTTCGACATTTGCTGAATAATCTGACAGAAGATCATAAGGTCGGCCTAGTGTATAACACACAAAAGGATATGCCAAATTTGCTCGAATGGATCATGCTTTCCTTGGGGCTTCCCTATAATGGTCTCAGTCAAGTAGCTCTTTTCGATACCTTTCAACAATATTTGATTGAACAGTATAGTCTCGGAAAGACTGTGTTACTCATTATTGATGAAGCCCAGAATCTGAGTCCAGGTGCGCTTGAGTCATTACGTATGCTTTCAAATATAAATGCCGATAAAGATCAACTTCTTCAGATCATGCTGGTCGGACAACCAGAATTGAAGGAAATGTTATTAAAGCCTGAACTTCAGCAGTTTGCACAGAGAGTTGAAGTTGACTTTCATATCAAACCCTTTGAAGCGACTGATGTGCAAGACTACATAGTTCACCGGCTAAAAGTTGCGGGACGTGAAGCTCCTTTGTTTACTCCGGAAGCCTGTGCCAGAATTGCAGAAGTGAGCCAGGGTGTACCAAGACGAATTAATGTTCTTTGCAATACTGCATTAGTGTATGGATTCGCGAGTGAAGCAGAAATGATTGATCTGGAATTAGTGAACGAAATGCTTAGCGACAGGGCTGAGTTTGGGGCTTTGTCAAACTAGGGAAACGCAGATTAATTCGTCATCCCCGCGTAGGCGGGGATCCAGTACCTTTATTTAACAGGGTTTCCGCCTGCGCGGAAACGACAAAACCGAATAAATCTGTGTTTCCCTAGGATTGATTTTGTAATACATTAGCTAATGTGGGCGTATCATACAAGATGTGCAGCTTCAAGCTAGAAAAGCTGTGTGCCATTGTTTTGAGATTAAACTAAGATAGCTGCAAAGCGCCATATGAAAACTCGTGTTGCCTATTTTGTTAATCAATATCCAAAGGTGAGCCATAGTTTTATTCGCCGTGAAATATTGGCATTGGAGCGTCAGGAAGTTGAAGTTCTTCGTATCGCCTTACGCGGATGGAAGGATACGTTGGTAGACGAAGAGGATATTGGCGAACAGGCTCGTACGCAATATGTGTTACAGGGCGGGTTGCTATATCTATTGTTCACTGTGTTTCAGACCCTAATAACGTCGCCGCTACGTTTCTTTACAGCGTTGACATTGGCTATCAAAATGTCGATTAGGGCCGACAGGCCATTACCGTACCACCTGATTTACTTAGCAGAGGCTTGCCGAATTTTGCCTTGGTTAAAGTCTTTCGGCGCACAACATTTACACTCTCACTTTGGAACAAACTCTGCTGAAGTCGTTATGCTCGCGCATAAGCTTGGAGGGTATCCTTTTAGTTTTACTGTACATGGCCCTGAAGAATTCGATAAACCGGAATTTCTCGGTCTGAGAGAAAAAATTCATCATTCTGCATTTGTTGTTGCAATCAGTTCTTTTGGACGCAGCCAACTTTATCGATGGGTCGATCATCAACATTGGCACAAAGTTAAAGTCGTTCATTGCGGATTGGAAAAGGCTTTTCATGACATCCCCGGACAAATAATTCCTTCAGCTCGTCGACTGGTTTGTGTAGGTCGTTTGTGTGAGCAAAAAGGGCAACTGCTTTTGATGGAAGCTGCAAGATTGCTACTGCAAAAAAAGGTCGAATTTAAAATCGTACTTGCCGGTGATGGCGAGATGCGCTCTGAAATAGAAAAACTGATTAACGATTATGACTTAAATGAGCATGTGCAAATCACTGGCTGGATCAGTGGCTCACAAGTTCGCGAGCAGATTTTAGCTGCGCGCGGTATGGTTTTGCCGAGTTTTGCCGAGGGGTTGCCAGTTGTCATAATGGAGTCTCTCGCATTACGCAGACCTGTATTAACTACTTACGTGGCAGGAATACCGGAATTAGTCAGACACGGAGAAAATGGCTGGCTTTTTCCTGCTGGTTCAGTCGAAGAATTGGCAGCGGCAATGGAAGCCTATTTGTCGTTGCCGGATCAAACAATTGAGAGTATGGGTGATGCGGGATATCGGCGTGTCGTCGAGCGACATTCAGTAGATACCGAAGCCGCGAAGTTGGTCTCACTTTTTAGAGAGTCTGCTGCATGATATTCATAGAGGTATTGCTAAGTTTGTTCACGTTGCTGCTATTGCTGCCTATTGTTTTGCTTTTTATTCAAGTTATGTTTGCCTTATTGCCGGGAAAGATTCCAACAATCCTCTCCGGCAAACGCCCTTCAGTTGCCGTATTAATGCCAGCGCACAATGAATCACTGGTATTGGCAGGGACGCTGAGTTCGATAATGCCACAGCTAGTCAAGGGGGATCGACTACTAATCGTTGCAGACAATTGCTCGGATGATACCGCCAAAATTGGGACAGCAGCCGGTGCAGAGGTTGTGGAGAGATTTAATCAAGAGAAACGAGGGAAAAGTTATGCTTTGGATTTTGGAATGCATCATTTGCATTCCAGTCCACCAGAAGTGGTGATCATTATTGATGCCGATTGTTTGGTTACTGACGGTGTAATAGATAAATTGGCGAGGGTCTGTGCCGAAAAGGATCGCCCGATCCAAAGCCTTTACCTGATGAAGTCACCTCAAGGTGCGGGTTTGAAAGTGCGTGTAGCTGAGTTCGCCTGGTTGGTAAAAAACCATGTTCGTCCGCTTGGGCTTTTTCACATGGGATTACCTTGCCAATTGATGGGAACAGGCATGGCCTTTCCCTGGAAACTGATCAGCAATGTCTCAATGGCTAGCGGGCATCTCGTAGAAGACATGAAACTGGGCATTGATTTAGCACGTATGGGCAAGCCGCCCATGTTCTGTGCGGACGCTTTGGTCACAAGCACATTCCCTGATAGTGTAGAAGGTACGCAAACTCAGCGTACTCGTTGGGAGCATGGCCATCTCGGCATGATTATCAGTGAAGCACCTAAACAGCTTTTACAAGCAGTAATTCAACATAATGGGGCGTTGTTCGCTTTGCTCTTGGATATGTGTATCCCACCTTTAGCATTGATCTTGCTTTTAGTAGTTACTTTATTCGGTTTGGCTACTGTATTATTTTTGGCAGGAGGCTCAGTGATTGCGTTGTTATTTTCTGCAAAAGCATTGCTATTGATGGGTACAGCCGTATTGGCTGCATGGTGGAAATTTGGCCGACAAATAATATCCTTGAAAGATTTAATTTATGCGCCAATATACGCATTAATCAAGATACCGCTGTATCTTAAATTTCTTGTATTTCGGCAAGTGGAATGGGTAAGATCGAAAAGGGATGGCGATTGAACGTTCCCCAAGCAAATTTTGACAGACAAGTTTATTCATTGTTGGGACTTCCCTTCGATGCAGTCGATATTTACTCTGCGACCAAAACAGTTCGAGTCGCGATATCAAATAGGCAAAGCTGTTTTTTTTCGACGCCTAATCTCAATTTTCTAATTGCCTGTTTACATGATGTGAACTTCCGCAACTCGGTTATACATAGTGACATGAGTGTTGCGGATGGAATGCCACTGATCTGGATAGCTCGAATGTTAAGAGTACCTTTGCCAGAACGTGTGGCCGGTTCCTCAATGTTTGAGAATTTACAAAACGATAATGCAAATGAAATGAAAGTGTATTTTTTTGGCGGTAAAGTTGGCGTAGCTGAAGCGGCTTGCCGGCAACTCAATACCGATGGGGGGCTAGTACACTGCGTGGGATACGAATCCCCTGGATTTGGCTCCGTCGAGCAAATGAGTACTGATGAAACTATTGCGCGCATCAATGCCAGCGGCGCAGACTTTTTAGTGGTTGCGCTGGGTGCACAGAAGGGCAACGCTTGGATTGAACATAATCTTGCCCGATTAAATGTTCCTGTAATAAGTCATTTGGGCGCAGTGCTGAATTTTGTTGCAGGAACGTTAAAGCGTGCTCCGAAATGGATGCAGCATTTTGGTTTGGAATGGTTATGGAGAATCAAGGAAGAGCCCGCATTATGGAAGCGATATTTATTTGATGGAAAGGCATTCGTACTTTTACTATTTTTTCGTGTCTTGCCCTATGCATGGTATTTACTGCGGCATCGTCCTATATCCAGAGAAATAGAACGTTCTGCAATTTTGATTAAGAAGCAAGTTTACGGGGTAGAGTTGGTAATGCATGGGGCGTGGTCGTCGAGCAATCTTGACCCCATGCGTGAAACTTTCAAACAGTGTAGCAAAGAAAGTGTGGAGATAAGGCTGGATATGTCAGATGTAACATATGTTGATAGCGCAGTGATTGGCTTGTTGATGGTGTTGCTCGGGCATCAACAACTAGTGGGCAGCAGGCTAATTCTTCTTAATGTTTCCCAGCCGGTTCGTCAGGTTTTTAAGTGGAACTGTGCAGAATACTTGTTATCCTCTGACGGAGGATTATTCTAATTTAAACGCAATTGAATAAACTAAGTTATCGGTAAATATGAATCGTCGAGCCTAATGAAATTCATTAACTATTTCTGGAATATTTGCCGCATTGCCTTGGTGACAGTTGTCTGCACACTATTAATTTCTTGTCACGGCGCAGCAATTAACACAGGCTCCACATCAGGGGACTCCCCCTCCGGCGGGGCTGGCTCAACACCAACTATACCGGCTATCTCCTCCTCCAGTCCGGTAAACAACACCACAAATGTTGGCGTGAATTCAGTCATTTCTGCTTCGTTCAACAAAGCGATGGATCCAACTACTTTCACTGCGTCCACTTTTAGCCTGAACCGTGGAACCAGTGCTGTAACTGGCACAATAAGCTACAGTGGAACTACTGTAACTTTTACACCGTCAACCGCTTTAGCTTATTCCACGATGTATGTTGCTACTATTACAAACGCAGTGAAAGATTTGTCGGGAAATCAGATCGTCTCAAATTACACATGGTCATTCACTACTGGCACACAAGCTACGATCAATCAGATCGGGATTAATATAGATGCCCCTGCTGATTATTCAGAAAATCGTCTCTATGCGGATGTCATTAAATCGTCCAGAGGATTCATAAGCGGATCAAATGTGAATGGATCAACGTTTGTGGCAGTCGATGCCAATGGATGGCCAACAGGAGACTTTTCATTTTACGTTTGGTCAGGTATACAAAATATGTATGGCACCTATACCTTAACATTTAATGGGAAAGCGAATGTTACCTCAAATCCCGGTGGAATTTTGACAACCACTTACAATTCAGCTAACAATACGAGCACAGGAACACTGATATTCATGCCTGCATGGGAACCATCACCTTCAACGCTAACTTTATCTTTTGCTAATACTCAACAGTCCAGTAGCTCTGCAACTAATACCGGTGTGACGAATATTCAACTCATGCGCCCGACAAGCGTTGGTGCCTCAACGAGTTATCCGGCTGGCACACTGTTTAATTCTGGAACGATCCAGAGTTTGATCTCCAAGTTTAGCGTAATACGCTTTATGGATTTCTTAGCCACCAATTGGAATGTGCAGACCAATTGGGCAGACCGACCACTGCCTTCATGGGCTTCCTTCAATCGTTGTGGTAGCGGAAATGGGCTGGCTACATCCACTGTTTTATGCACTAAAACACTAACAAATGGGGGCGGCTACGGATGGGAAGGAATTGGAGGCCCTTTGGAACATGTAATCCTCCTAGCCAATACGACCAATAAAGATCCCTGGATCAACATTCCTATCAATGCAACAGATGCCTACATCACAAATGTTGCCAATTTGTTTGCGTATGGTAGTGATGCCAGCGGCACCCCATACACTTCTACTGTTGCTAATCCGGTTTATCCTCCTCTCAATTCAAATCTCAATTTATACATAGAGTACAGCAATGAAGTTTGGAATTCTTCATTTGCGCAATTCGCAGTTAACTGTACGCTCGCAAGTAATGAACTAAGTACGGGTTTGACTGCATCAGGTTCAGCCACGGTAATTAACTGGGATGGCGCTTGGAATAGCAATACCTACCCAAATGCAAATTGGGTGTGGCCCATGTGCAATAGGCACACCACTGAGCGCACTGTTCAAATCAGCAATATTTTCCGGGGGGTGTTTGGCGATGCAGCAATGGGATCACGTATCCGTCCAGTGCTTGAAAGTCAACTCGGCGGAAGTGCATCTGGCTTCGACGAAGCTACGATGCTACTTAACTACTATGATAATTTGGCAGTGACGGGCGGTTCCTCTTCACCTCACCCCCCCAGTTATTATATTTACGGAGCAGGGGGGAGCGGTTATTACAGTCCGGCAACCACTGTTTCTTCTCTGGATACTTTTTTTACTGATCCGGGCTTTATTTTTGGGACAGGGTCAACTGTTGCACCTGAATTTATAGCTGATGTGCAGTATACCGCCGCCATGGGTGTGAAACGTATTGCTTACGAAGGTGGTCCAGGACTGGACACAATTACTGGCGCAGCTAGAAATTCTATTTCACCACAGGCTATTCTTGATCCTCGGATGAAAAGCACAATGGTTGGCATGCATAATATGTGGAGTAATAACGGTGGAGATTTGTTTGTCTACTTCACGTCAACGGGTGACTATCAATGGGGTTTCACGAACGATATTTTCAATCTTGCTACATATAAACTACAGGCTATTGATGCCCTTAATTCAACTAGTCGTGCAGCAGTAACTTTTGGAACCGCAGTTCCCGGTAGCGTTTCTGCTTCTGTTTCTTCTGGTGTTTATGCTGATATGTGCTCGCGAGGTTGGGGGTGTAATCCTATGAATACATCTGACCAATTTGTCACCACGATTGGTAGTAACTACATTAATTGGGCCAGCTTTTGTTTCAATTCTACTTCATCATCGCCAAAACAGTGGACTGTAAATCTAACATATATAAGTGCAAGTAGTCCGACTGTTGCTGTATATATCGATGGAGTACTTATCGGAAGCGGTAGCGCTCTGAGTTATACATCTACTGGTCTAATTGGTTCAGGACTCCATAGCGTGATCGTAAAAGCTACTTCGGGTAGTTTTAAGCTTGGTTCTCTTGCCGTTACTCAGAATTGAGAAGATGTGGTGCAGAAAAAAATTTGTGAGAAATGTCGTGCTTGATGCAATTGCCATTATTCCAATTCCATTTCAAAAGTGAAATGGAATTTATTCCTGATGGTTCATTTTATGTGCATATCAACATCCGCTGACGGGGGAAAAGAGACTGCAACAGGTAACAAGATCAGCCTTCGGGATAAAAATAACCCACTCGCTGCCTTACAAGCTCTGCCTCAATAGTTGGATCGAAACCACCTTTGCGATTCTTGATTAAATCGGCCCATGGAAATTGTTCGGTTCGTTTTTCCAACTTAGCCAGCAATCCCTCAACTGTTCCAATTTGTTTGGCAGGCACGCCTCCCACTATCGTGCCAGGGAGTACATCCTTATTTACAACAGCGCCAGCTGCCACAACCGCATTCGGCCCAATGGTGACCCCATGCAAAATAATTGCACCATGCCCGATAAAGACGTTATCGCGAATATCGATTTTTCCCACTGACTCCACTCGGGCACCGTATGCGTGATAAGAGGTGGAGCCGGAAGATTGGACAGTATTTGTCATTTCTTAAGTGGAAACCTTGCCTAAATGCCTACGCTGCTTTTAACAGTACAGGCAGGTTGACGTAGTAGAACTCATCGGGCGTTTTGT